>Ga0213824_1000082_pt1 | contig 80566 bp, 85 predicted proteins | sample MC6MC0906MG_FD_179892 | JGI IMG/M metagenome (GOLD analysis project Ga0213824, IMG submission 179892) | Enriched soil aggregate microbial communities from Iowa State University, Ames, United States - MC6-MC0906-MG | ecosystem: Environmental > Terrestrial > Soil > Unclassified | place: USA: Iowa...
AGCATCAGGATGGAGTGCTTTTACGACTCTTGCGCAGGCGACCATGGGTGATACCGAGCCAGGCACATGAGGAACCAGCTGGTTATAGACTTTACGGATCATGCCGATCCACATGGGACAGCAGCAGCTTGTCAGCTGGAAATCGTTGATATCATTGATGTTTTTATCAAATTCAAGGGCTTCTTTTAATGTAAGGATGTCCGCAAATAAGGCAACCTCCAGCATTCCGTCAAACCCTACGGCTTTTAATGCCGACCTAAGCTTACCGGGAGTAACCTCTTTTGAAAACTGGCCTAAAAATGCGGGAGCTATCATTGCATATACCAGTCCCTTGGAGCCTCTTATCGCTTTTAATGCCGGGATAATGTCCGTACTGGCTGTCAGCTTTTCCGGTGCGCAGCCTTCAATGCAATTTTCACAGCCCAGGCACAGCTCCGGATCAACAGTGACCCCATCCTTTCCGATCCCCAATGCGCCGAACGGACAGCGCTTTAAGCATTCCTCCCGTTCCTCTTTGGAACAGGTGCAGGTTCCCGTACGGATTACTACCGGGTGCTTCATCGGGTTCAAAAGGCAATCCAGATGGTGAGGATCATATGGGGTTTCCAAATTATTCTCCGGATCCGAATCATTATTTAATACGGACTTCACCATACTTTCATACAACTGCTTAAATGTCTGCATAAGATACCTCCCGCAAGTATGTTTTTGTTTTCTTATAGTACTTATATTTTTATCAATTCCGGTAATTATATGATATTTATTATTATAATACTTTTTCTTCTTCCTTACCATACCATACATGGGAAAGTTGATATTTACAGGAAAATTATGGTTCAATGGAAGAAATTATTATTTTATATTCATTTCCTATTTTCACAAAAATTCCTTGTGTATATGCAAATGCTCGATTTTATCCAGAAATTCTTCGTCTTCAAAATCAAGCTCTATGATATACGGCATCCAATCCAGAATCCGCAGGAAAGAATCACAGTCATAGTCTGTATTATAATAATTTAAAATGCTGCTTAGTGCTGTTCCATGGGTTCCAATGACAATATTCCTGCCATCATTCTTTTGAAGTATATCCTTTAGTGCAGCCACATTCCTCTCCTGTACCATGGCGATTGATTCTCCGCCCTCCTCATGAAAGTCATGATCTTCCCAACGCTTCCGAAACATTCCATGATGATTCCCGTTTCTCCCGCTTTCACGTTCACGGAGACGTTCATCGGTGATGATTTCCGTTTCATAATATGCTGCAGTTTCCCATATGGTATCCATACTCCGCTTATATGGGCTGCAATAAAATGAATCAATATTTTTATCCTGCAAAAACTCCAATACCTTCCTGGAGTCTTCTCTGCCCTCCATTGTCAAAGGCCTGCTCCTGTCATCTTCCCAGGCATGGTCCGGCTGTGCGTGGCGTACAAAATATACTCTTGTCATTATGTTTTATCCTCCCCCACTGTTTATTATTTATAACATTGTCTCTGAATAATCATGATGGCCGGTAATTGATTCTATGGAATCAGCCGGTTAATATCTCTTGGAAACAAGGTGGATAACCGCACATTCTCCTGTTCAAGAAGCTTGCTTGTAAAACGTTCCAGACCAAGGCCCAGTCCTCCATGAGGCGGCATCCCATATTTATGCATCATAAGATAGCTTTCAAATAATTCAGTATTCATTCCTCTGCGTACCATTTTCTCAACCTGTTCCTTATACCCATGAATTCTTTGGCCGCCTGTTGTTATCTCCAGTCCCCGGAATAAAAGGTCAAAGCTTAAGGTTTCCTCCTCATTCTCCACGCTATCCATGGCATAAAAGGGCCTCTTGGGGCTTGGATAATGAGTTACAAATACAAATTCACTTTCTGTTTTCTTCTTAATCAGCTCAAAAAGCAGTTTTTCTTCTTCCGGCTCAAAATCATCAAAGTCTTTAATAGGCCTATGATATTCCACTGATATCAATTCTTTTGCTTCCTTAAATTTAATCGCCGGAATTTCTTTGATTACAGGCAGCTTCACTTTTAACAGCCGTATTTCATCACCATACTGTTCATTTAAATATTCCATTACATGTTTTAGCATCATCGTTTCCATCTGCATAATGTCTTCAAAACTGCAAATGTACCCCATTTCAAAATCCACGCTTGTATATTCATTCAAATGCCTGGAGGTATCATGTTTTTCCGCCCGGAAGACCGGAGCTATTTCATACACTCTTTCAAAAACGCCTACCATCATCTGCTTGTAAAATTGCGGGCTTTGAGCTAGATATGCCTCTCTGCCAAAATAGTCTAAACGGAAAATATTTGCTCCGCCTTCGGCACCTGCGTAAACGATCTTAGGCGTACGGATTTCCGTAAACTTTTCCTTTTTTAAGAACTCACGGATCCCATAGGTGATCCCTTCCTGAAGTTTAAAAATTGCCCGTTCTTTTTCGTTACGAAGAGTAACCGGTCTGAAATTGAGCAGAGTTTCCATGGAAGTATCTACACATTTATTATTAATTACAACTGGGCTTGGCTCTACCGGCTTTGATAATACCTCTATCTGAATCATCTGAAGGTCATAGCCTGTTCTGGATCTTTCTTCCCCTTTGACACAGGCGGTCACGATTACGCTGCTTTCTTCCTTCATCTCATCGAGAGAAAACAGGGAAAATTCTTTTGAATAAATACACTGAACTACGTTCCTTTTCGTTCTCAACAGTACAAAAGCAAAATCACTCATTTTCCTGATTTTATAGATGCTTCCATGAATCTTTATTGTTTCACCGATATGGTTTATCAGCTCCTGCGCCTCAACGGTTTTCTCTTTGATTTCTCCAATGATACTCTTCATTGTTTATTCCTCCTGGATTATGGTTATTTGATTTTTACTGTTATCTAATATATCCATAAGGACATCATCAATATGTCCCATACGATCACAACCTTTCCCTCGCCCGTATGGGTATAAAAATAGAACCACACAGGCAATTTAAATTTACCGATGTGGTCCCTAAAATATTCTATCCACACAGGCGCAACGCTATAAGCGCTTGCACCTGCGTTTTGTCACAGATACAAGCGCTATCAATCGTCGTCCCTATTCAACATTTCAAATAGTTGATGCTGATTCATAATAGCTGCCTCCATTTATAGTTTGATACAGGTTATCACAAAGAGCCTATATTGTCAAATGAAATATTCAATGGTATCTGCCGGTTTCTTCTGTGTCACTCTGTTAAATATAATGACTGCCTCTCTTGTTTCCTTGGGGCCAAGGGCATAAGCACCCTTTCCTGTGTCATTAAATATCTCCCATGGCACACATCGGTTCCTATGATAAGGCATATCTGTGATTAACTCCAATCCCTTTTGCTTAAAAGGTTTTTTTCTGAAATAAGGATCAAATAAATAAACATTTTCCTCATCGGCCCCAGTTACCAATACATAGTGCCAGCAGCCTAACATTACCCGCGCCACCACAACTCCGTCCTGCTGCAGACCATATATGATCTTGCTGTTTTCTCCTATATACACTTCGTCCCCAGTCAGATATTCGCTTTGAACAGGAAACTTCTTCATCTTTCCGAATTGATTAATCCAGTTACTGAAAAACATCATAGCCATACGTGAGGTTCCATTTTTCCCGAATTCTCCCTTGGCATTATAGGAATCGAGACAAAAAAGCATAATATGTTTGATGATATCCGGCGGAATCTGATCCCGGGTGAAAAGATAGCTCATTGCATTCAGTAATGTGGTCGGGCCGCAGTCGTATTCTGTGACCTGATAATTTAGGGGATTTTTCATATTGGGGTTCACTTCCTTTAAGGATTTTCATACACGGTTGCCTGTCATATGTTAAAAATACCGGGCTTACCTATAATAGCATCTTGCTATTACAGGAGCTATACAATATTCCTTAATAAATTCACTTATCACATTTCTATCTTATAAGCATTATTTGTATCATTTTAGCACAATATTGTCAATATATTTTCAGCTCGTATGGATACCTTTTATATTATGCAGTCACAATGCAAACGCTCTTAGGCTGATGATCCGGGTGGTTCACTATTACATTGTGCCACAAAACCTATCTGTTATTACATAAATTCAATTTATTCCGGTGAAATTCGGTACGTAAGAAAGACTCCTTGAGAGAACCTCTTAGGAGTCTTTTTTATCCTGCCATTTACAGGCAATTCTTGTCTTTGGAAATCAGATGCAAGGCTTAAAGCTGATTTTCCAGCTGTTCTATTAGTTTTTTCTTTAACTCCTTTAATTCTTTTGTCGATGGCCTATTTTTGTCATCATACATAATTTCGGCCGGCACCCACCACACAGGCCCTTTTCCGTTCATTCCGTACTCTCCCATATCTCCTTTGATTCTCGGAAAAAGATGCCAATGAAGATGTGTATCACCATTTCCTAAAAGTTCATAATTGATTTTTTCTGCATGAAAAGCCTTTGACACTGCTTCTGCCACCATAGACATTTCCTGTAGATATTTATTTTTAAAATCATCATTTAAATTAAATAATTCTGTCTCATGGACCTTACATAGAAACAATGTATAACCTTTAAATAGTTGATGGTCTCCCATCACAACATAACCCGTTTCCAATTCTTTTACATAATGAGGATTTTCATTGTTTTTTATCATATCAATCCTGTCGCATATCAAGCACATTGTAATCCCTCCAATTATTTTCTTCCGTATGCGATAAGTAATCCCTGTACCTTTAAAAATGATTTTTTTCTTTCCGTATTTCCAAAATACTCCGCTATTACTCAATAATATCTTCCTGTCCGGATTTATTAATAGATTTATTCCAGCCATGTATTTCAATAAAATCCTGTACTTTCTCCTCATAATCCTTCATATCAGGATTTACATACATGATTCTGTCATTCATACGGATATCGATATTATGTAACCCTATTTGCTCCATATAAAATGGTAACCGCATCCCGATCGCATAATCTCTGCCTTCACATTCCAGTTCTTTCTTCCATACTTTATGAAAATTAAAGGCCGTGCAAAGATAATCGTAACTAATGTCATCAAAGTAAAATCCAACATTTTCGATCTCCCGATTGACATCCATACAAACAACAAGACCCTCTTTTTTAACAGAATCCGCCATTTTCTTTAATACTTCCATTGGTTTGTTCATGTGACGTAATCCTGACTGGCTGATAGCAATGTCATATTTTTTATTAGTTTCTAAGGAGTATATGTCTGATACAATAAAATTTATCTCAAGTCCCGGATTATGAAAGCTCAATTTGGCTCTATTCGTAAAATATTCATTATCAACCCCTGTATAAGTGCTTCCTGCAGGCAGATGGTCAAGCAACTGCATTCCTAAACAACCTTCACCACATCTTAATTCAATGACATCTACTGGAGTATCTACGTACCAGACATTTTTTACAAGGAAACTTAAGTAATCATCATTCCAAAAGTACTTTCTATTCTTATAAAGTTCATTCGCCTTTTCATTCCAATGGTCACGATGATCTGTATTCCGTGGTATGTAAGCTTGTTGGCGCAGCGGTCTAAGACCTAATAGTTCATCAACAGAAACATTAAAGTATTCAGCAATACCTGGCAGTAACGTTATATCAGGCATTGTTGTGCCAGTTTCCCATTTGCTTACCGATTGAAAAGATACCCCCAATACATCAGCTAAATCCTGCTGGCTTATCCCTTTATCCTTTCTCAATTCTGCTATTTTAAGTTTAACTGTTGCCATATCATGACCTCCCCTATTTCATAACTAAATTCTATCACACAGCTTCAGTTAAACCCATAACGCAACAAGCGAATTCACTCGCATTTAAGTTGAGATACCAGTGTCCGCCACCACTTTGCATTGTAATCCTGTAGCAACAGGATCATCAAACCAAAGAGTATAGACTTTAAAAACATCAATACCTAACAATTGATTAAGACCACTTAAGTTCTCGATAACGTATATGTCATTCTTCTCCAACAACCTGTCCGCAGGTTCATGCTCTTTTCCACGGCGTATTCCTGAGCAGTCAATTCCCAAAAAGCGAAGCGGTTGATTTGTGAGCCACTGGATCAATTCATTGGATAACTGCGGATGATCACGAAAATAATCAGCGGTACCGTACTTTTCTTTTTCACTTCGACCAGTGTATATGAAAAGAAAGGCATGTTCTGGTATAGGTAAATTCTCAATATCAGAGAGTGAGATTTCACGATCTTCTGCAACGTCTGATACATCCCAAAGAATACCAGGGCATGTGATGTAATCCAGTGGGATAACACTTTTCTCATAGGTATCTAAATGTGTTCCCACATGTCCTGTGGCTATATGGCGGTTTTCCTGTGTGGAGAGCCATTGCTCCATTAAGCACTGGTCCACTTGTGTTGTCAAGTCATATTTCATAGTGATTCCTCCTCTATTTTATCTTTCAGATAGTTATTGAACTTTTGTAAAAAGTCAAGGATTACTTCTTGCTCCTTTATTGGAACAGAATATAAAAAGGCAATATCCCGTTCTTCCCATTTCGTATGAGCAACCTCATGTTCTTTATTTAAAACCTCTCCTTTAGCGGTCAGCCGATAGTAAATTTCTTTTTTATTATCCGGAAGAACATAACGCTCGATAAGGCCATCCTGCAGCAAACGCTTAGCCAGCCTAGTAACTGCACCTCGAGTCATAGAGAGAAGCGAAGCGAGCTGCACTCCATTTGGGTGCTCAAGCTTTCCGATCGCTTCAATACAATGCAATTCTGAATTACTATATCGTGAATTTAAACCACTATTTATAAGATTGCTAAGTATGTCTTGATAGTTATAAAGCTGCGTAAATTGTTGAAGTATTTCCCGCTCCATTTTATATCTCCTTTTTGTTTCCTGGTAAGCAATCTTATGATAACACGTTAAATTATTGTTGTCAAGTCAACAAAAAACAAATGGAAAGAACCATCCGCGAACGAAAAAAGGGAACAGGATAAAATACAATCCTGTTCCCCGCTTTCATTCCTTTCATTTTACGGCAAAATCAACTCTACACGTTTTTAAATCCCCATCTCTTCCTTTACACGTTTAAAGCATTCTACTGCAAAATCCAAATCCTCCCTGGTATGGGCGGCGGATATCTGTGTACGGATTCTGGCCTTTTCCTTTGGAACCACCGGATAGCAGAATCCGATGACATATACGCCAAGTTCCAGCATCCTTGCTGCAAATTCCACAGCCGTCTTTGCATCATACAGCATAATCGCCACAATCGGATGATCACTCTCTATAATATCAAATCCAACCTCTTTTATCTTCTCCCTGAAATAGCGGGTATTTTCATGAACACGGTCCCTGTACTCCGTGCTGCGCTCCAGAATTTCAAAGGTCTTTATGGCCCCGCCTGCGATTGCAGGAGCTACCGTATTGGAAAACAGATACGGTCTGCTCTTCTGGCGGAGCAAATCCACGATTTCCTGCCTGGCACTGGTATATCCGCCGCTGGCTCCACCCAGGGCCTTGCCCAGTGTACCGGTGATGATATCCACCCGGCCCATAACGCCGCAGTGCTCCGGTGTGCCTTTTCCAAGTTCTCCCATAAATCCTACTGCGTGACTGTCATCTACCATTACGAGCGCATCGTACTTGTCAGCCAGATCACAGATTGCTTTTAAATCAGCCACAATGCCGTCCATAGAAAATACACCGTCTGTAGCAATCAGACGTATCCTGGCATCCTGGGAATCCTTTAAGCACTGTTCTAACTCCTCCATATTATTGTTGGCATAACGGAAGCGTTTAGCCCTGCATAAACGCACGCCGTCGATAATGCTGGCATGATTTAATGCATCGCTGATCACCGCATCTTCCTCTGTCAGCAGTGTCTCAAACAAACCTCCGTTAGCGTCGAAGCAGGAGGAGTATAAAATCGTATCATCCATGCCCAGGAAAGATGAAATTTTTGCTTCCAGTTCTTTATGTATCCCCTGAGTTCCGCAGATAAAACGTACGGAAGACAAGCCATATCCCCATGTATCATAAGTGGCTTTGGCCGCATCTATAATTTCCTGGTTGTTAGAAAGTCCAAGATAATTGTTCGCACACATATTGATGACATTTTCTGTCTTTGTCGTATTGATTCTACTCCTCTGAGGAGTTGTGATAATGCGCTCCTCCTTGTAAGTTCCTCTCCTTTGGACTGCTCCACCGCTTCTTTATAATAGTTTAATGCTTTCTTCATAATATACTTCTCTCCTATCGTTCATGTTCCATATCGGTTGAATAACCTTATCTATGTCAATCCGTTCTTCTCGTACTCTTTTAAATCTTCGTCCAGTCCAGAACTACCTTTCCGCACTGTCCGCTGTTCATTACATCAAAGCCCTTCTGGAACTCCCGGAAATCAAATTTGTGGGTGATAATTTTCTCAATCTCAAGACCGCTGTTTAGCATAGCCATCATCTTGTACCAGGTTTCAAATATTTCCCTTCCATAAATCCCTTTTAACTGAAGGCAGTTAACCACGATCTTATTCCATGGCACAACGGTATCGCTTCCCTGAAGTCCTAGCACTGCAATCTTACCGCCGTTGTACATATGGTCAATCATGGAAGTAAACGCCTGGCCGTTACCGGACATCTCAAGTCCAACATCAAAGCCTTCCTCGATATGAAGCTCCCGCATCTTATCATCTAAGCTCTCTCTGGCTACATTGACAGTATGGGCACCGCAGATTTCCCGGGCCAGATTCAGCCGGTAATCATTGACATCCGTGATTACCACATGTTTGGCTCCAATATGGCGGCAAATCGCTGCAGCCATAATACCTATAGGACCGGCACCTGTAATCAGCACATCTTCTCCCACCATATCAAAGGACAAAGCAGTATGTACCGCATTGCCCAGAGGATCAAAGGATGAACATAATTCCTCGGGGATTCCCGGCTCACAAATAATTACATTGGTCTGCGGAATCACCAGATACTGTGCAAATGCACCGTCACGGTTTACCCCTACACCGATAGTATTTTTGCAAAGATGGCGTTTTCCTGCTTTACAGTTGCGGCAGTGACCACATACGATATGGCCCTCACCCGATACAATATCGCCGATTTTATACTCCTTCACAAGGCTGCCCACCTCTACGATTTCACCTACAAATTCATGTCCGATGGTCATCGGCGGTTTTATCGTCTCCTGAGACCACTTATCCCAGTTATGGATATGTAAATCTGTACCGCAGATTGATGTGTAGTGAATCTTGATCTTCACATCATTTTCCCCTGTTTCGGGAATGGGGACCTCTCTAAGCGCCAGCCCACGCGCCGCCTGTTCTTTTACAATAGCATACATCATTCTTTCTTTCATTGTAACCTCCACCTTTCTCATTGCTTTATATGTCTTTGTGAGACGAAAAATGTCTTTTATGCGCAGACACTTTTACATTTAATGTCTCCCCCTCAGGGACATAATAACATGAATATCAGTAGATTGCAATCCCTTTTCTTATGATTTCTGTAAGGAAATTTAGCATGAAACGACAAGGGATTCGTACTATTACGCAGAAGGTTATTACGAAAAAAGAGATGGCTTCCAAAGTGGATTCCATCTCTTTATATATACTATATCTTTGTTTATTATCGTTTGGAGAACTTAAAAGGCTGATTGTAAGACGTCTCATGCATGCTTGTCAGTTATGTGTTAGTTATCTACAGATTCTTACAACGCCCCCCACTACTTTATTGCACAAATTTCTGTTGAATTAAATAAATTCTTATGATATATTATAGATAGAAAAGGAACAACCGCCCACAAGGGGTTGACCGATTATATGAGAAGCAAAGCCACCCTTAACCGTCCAAAGTTTTTAGGGTGGTTTTTGCTATGTATAGCTACTTACAAAACGTAAAAACGAATGTAAGTAATGCCAAAAGGAATAGACCAAAGGTCATTAAATCCTTAAAATCAAAACGATTTTTCATAGGCATCACCCCCATTCTTTTAGAATGAGGTCAACACACCCTGCAACACGATTGTTCTTGTGCATATTCTATCATACGGATTCCCTTCTTACAATCAATAATTTTTCTATTTCGTATATCTTTTTGATTGTCAGTTACCTGTTAGTTACGTGTAAGTTTCCTCTAAATTTTGATGCCATTTTTAATTGTTCCTTGTTACTTTAGTAAATAAGAAAACCCCGAAAACATAGTGTTTTTCGGGGTTCTGCTGTAATTCGATTTTCTGTCTGCTTATCGCTTGGAGAACTGTGGAGCACGACGTGCAGCCTTTAAGCCGTACTTCTTTCTTTCTTTCATTCTTGGATCTCTTGTTAAGAAGCCTGCCTTCTTAAGAATCGGGCGATACTCAACATCTGCCTGAAGCAGAGCTCTTGAGATACCGTGTCTGATTGCACCGGCCTGTCCAGTGAATCCGCCGCCGTGAACGTTTACAAGAATGTCAAACTTATCAACTGTCTCTGTAGCAACTAACGGCTGACGTACAACAAGCTTTAATGTTTCAAGACCTAAATACTGGTCAATATCTCTCTTATTGATAGTGATCTTGCCTGTACCTGGTACTAAATATACTCTAGCGATAGATTTTTTTCTTCTACCTGTTCCGTAAAATTTTGCATTAGCCATGATAACTTCCTCCTTTCAGCACCTCTGATTAAAATTTGAACTCTAAAACTTCTGGTTTCTGAGCAGCATGACCATGCTCTGCGCCTGCATATGCGTGAAGTTTTGTTATCATGCTTCTTCCTAAAGGTCCCTTGGGAAGCATTCCCTTAACTGCCAGTTCAATAACTTTTTCAGGCTTTTTAGCCATCATTTCTCTTAAAGTTGTTTCTCTCATACCACCAACATAGTCAGAGTGGTTGTAATAGATCTTCTGATCTAACTTCTTACCGGTTACGGCAATCTTATCTGCATTAACAACGATCACATAATCGCCGCAATCCATATGCGGTGTGTAGATCGGTTTATTCTTACCTCTTAATACTTTAGCTACTTCTGAAGCCAAACGTCCTAATGTATATCCTGTAGCATCAACTACGTACCATTTTCTTTCAATTGTTGCTGGACTAGCCATAAAAGTCTTCATTGGACAACCTCCTGTAAATTATGGTTTTTTTAAGCATAACTATATTGCAAAATGCTCACTCCGGGGCTTTGGCTGAACATTTTCGTCTAACGTCACAGTTATACATTATATTACATTCAGCCGGATGTGTCAACCTCTTTTCCCATAAAATCAAGGCTTTTCGGCCTATTTTTGTGTCACGCTCCAACCCTGGCTCTCAGGATCAGCCTGGAAAATATAAAATCCGTAAGGCTTTCCCAAAATGATCCTTCCATCCTTTTCCTCATCTCGCACAAAAATAGTTTCTGCACCATTTTGCACCGCCTGATGTACCACACGAATCAAAAGTCTTTCAAAATCTTCTTCCCTGCACCGGTGAATATAAAGCCAGGCTTTTCTTTCCGAAACAATCTTATCCTGGGAAAGAGTATAGCTCCATTCCTTATTCTCCCCCCGGATCTGTTTTTTAAGTTCTGTTTCATAATCAAGGCTTATCAGGGAAAGTCCTTTTGCCGCAGCCTTTGGCCCTGCCACCTTCCGGTCTCTGGCATCAAGAATCTCTTCCACATGAGCTGGCGGATATACCCCCATTCCAACCTTCATTAACGTTCCTGCAATGATCCGCACCATGTTATACAGGAAACCACTGCCTTTAATGCGGATTGTAATGAGATCCCCGCTCTTATCGATGTCCAGGCTATAAATGGTACGTACGGTTTCTTCCGCCTGTCCACGGGCCGTACAGAAGCTTTTAAAGTCATGTTCTCCTACCAGATAGGCCCCGCCTTCTCGCATCCGCTCCACATCTAAGGGAAAATAACAGAAATAGCTGTAAAGCCTCATGGTAGGTACTTCGATTTTCCGGTTCATGATTTTATATTCATATGTTTTAACACAGTTTTGCTTTCTCGGATGATAATCCGGTGCTACCTCCTCAGACTGTAAGATCCGGATATCATCCGGCAGTCTCTGGTTTAAGGCAAAGCATATTTTATCGGCAGGCATCCGGTTCTCCGTATTAAAGACCGCCACATTCCCCTCCGAGTGAACCCCGGAATCAGTTCTGCTGGCCCCGATTACGGTTATTGGCTCCTTTAAAAGTTTCGTCAGTTCCCTATTTAGAACCTCCTCAATGGTGATCCCGTTATTCTGGATCTGCCAGCCGCAGTAATTGGTGCCGTCATAGGCCACAATCATTTTAACCCGTTTCATACATCCTCCTATTATATGGGAACCTTATCCCATGATTCGAAGTCCTGCGATAGCGGCCAGATATACCAGACACACCAGATAGGCGATCCCGTCCTGTTTTCCATACCGAAGAGGCTTCATTTTAGTCCTTCCTTCCCCGCCCCGGTAGCATCTGGCCTCCATGGCCATTGCCAGGTCCGTGGCACGGCGGAATGCGGAAATAAATAAGGGTACTAAAAGAGGAATCATATTCTTTGCCTTCTGAATCAGATTCCCTGTTTCAAAATCAGCACCCCTGGCCATCTGAGCCTTCATGATCTTATCGGTTTCCTCCACAAGGATAGGAATGAATCTTAAAGCAATGGACATCATCATGGATACCTCATGGACCGGAACTCCCACCTTCTTTAAAAACCCAAGGCTCTTTTCCAGGCCATCGGTTAATTGGTTCGGTGTGGTGGTAAGGGTCATGATGGAAGATCCAACCACCAGGTAAATGAGCCGGACTCCCATGAAGGACGCTATCTTCACACCTTCCCTTGTCAATTTCAAAAATCCCAGCCGGAAGATAGGTTCTCCCGGAGTCAGGAATAAGTTGAAGCTAACGCTGATGAGAAGAAGAAACACAATCGCCTTTAATCCACGTACCATAAACTTAAAAGGAACCTGACTTAAACGGATCGATGAGATTAGAAAAAAAGTGGCGATCAAATACGCCCATATGTCATTTGCAATAAAAAGGGATATAATAAAAACCATAGTCCCAAACAGCTTTGTCCGGGGATCCAGCCTATGCAGCTTTGAATCCACCGGATAATACTGCCCTAAAGTAATATCTTTCAGCATAATATCTCCCGACTTATTTTTCAAGAAGCCTTAAAATTTCGTCTCTGGCCTCTTCTACGGTTGTAATGTTATCATCAACAGGAACTCCGTGATCCCGCAGCGAATGGACCACATAAGTGATTTTAGGCGCCGCAAGGCCGATCGCTTCCAGCTCCTTGTAATGTTTAAACACTTCCTTCGGGGTATCATCAAACACTTTTTCCCCATGATTCATAACCAGAATCCTGTCCACATACCTGGCGATATCCTCCATGCTGTGAGAAACCAGAATGATGGTCATATTCCGTTCCTTATGAAGCCGGGCAATCTGGTCCAGGATCTCGTCCCTTCCCCTTGGATCCAGGCCTGCAGTAGGTTCATCCAGTATGAGAACCTCCGGTTTCATGGCCAGAACTCCTGCAATGGCCACCCGTCTTTTCTGCCCGCCGGAAAGTTCAAAGGGCGAATGGGCATAAAAGCTTTCATCAAGCCCCACCATAGTAAGTGCTTCCCTTGCCCTTTTCTCGGCATCCTGCCTTGAAAGCCCCTGATTCTTTGGCCCAAAGCAAACGTCTGTAAACACATTGATCTCAAAAAGCTGATGCTCCGGATACTGGAATACAAGCCCAACCTTGCTTCTTAAGGCCCGCAAATTGTATCCTGCATCGTAAATGTTTCTTCCATTATAATAGATGGCACCATCAGTGGCTTTCATTAATCCGTTTAAATGCTGGATCAGGGTGGATTTCCCGGAACCTGTATGACCGATCAGGCCAACAAATTCCCCATCGTTTATTTCCAGATTCACATCCTTTAGGGCACACTGCTCAAAGGCTGTTCCAAGCCCGTAAACATAATTCAAATGTTCTGCTTTAATTGCCATCCTTTACTCCATTCCCCAGAGTCACCTTTCCTGGAAAACGCTCTGCGAACTTTGGCAGAAGATTTTCCATCAGTTCTTCCAGTGTAAGTATCCCGTCCGGTATGTCCACGCCATTCTTTTGTAGTTCATACGCCAGCTCCGTTACCTGGGGAACATCCAGGCGATAGGATTTAAGTTCCTCTACCTTAGAAAAAATTTCCTTTGGAGTTCCGTCCATAACCACCTTCCCATTGTCCATGACAATGACACGGTCTGCGTCTATAACCTCTTCCATATAATGTGTGATCAGCAGGACCGTGATTCCTTCCTTCCTGTTTAATTCCCTTACCGTTTTCACTACTTCCTTCCGGCCGTTAGGATCCAACATAGCCGTGGGCTCATCCAATACAATGCACTGAGGCCGCATTGCCATAACACCGGCAATAGCAACTCTTTGCTTCTGGCCTCCGGAAAGCCTATTAGGGGATTTTAGGCGAAATGCAGCCATTCCGACGCTCTCCAGGCTTTCATTCACACGCTTCCAAATCTCTTCCGTAGGAACACCCAGATTTTCAGGACCAAACCCTACATCTTCTTCCACAATATTTCCGATGATCTGATTATCCGGGTTCTGGAATACCATTCCGGTCTTTTTCCGAACTTCCCATAAATTCTCTTCTACGGAAGTGTCCATTCCCTGAATCCACACGGTTCCTTCCGTAGGAAGCAGGATTGCATCTAACTGCTTTGCAAAGGTTGACTTGCCGGAACCGTTGTGTCCAAGAATGGCTACAAACTGCCCAGCCTTAATATCCAAACTGACGCCGTCAATGGCACGTTTAATCTCTTCAATGTTTTCTTCTTCGTCTCTTCTGATATAATCAAATATCAGCTTCGAAGTTTTTATTATTCCCATAGCAGACCTTTCTCTGATAAACTCAAACATATATATGCCACATAATTTTAGATGAATATTTCATAACAGTCAAGCATAGACGCGAATCTTTTGTAAATTCATAGCGATCGCCGCTGTTAAAAGTAAGATTTTGGAGAATACCAGATTCTATCATATAAATAAATATAGATCATAATGCAAAGGAATACGAAATTAATTGCATTAAAATAAAAAATGACACAGATGCATTCTGATATGATCCTCCATAAGTAGACATGGTAAATAACCAAAATCTACTTATGGGGGATTATTTTATGGCAAAATCACCACACACTCCTGAATTCCGTGCAAAGGTTTCACAGGAGTATCTTGATGGAGTTGGTTCCTACGATTTTATATCTGCTAAATATAGCATTGGAAGTAAAACCTTAAGACAATGGATAAGCTGGTATTTAAAACATTTGATAAAGCAATCTCTTCAAATCCTCATGCAAAACCTGTTTTTCATAGTGATAGAGGCTTTCAATATACAAGCAAAGTATTCCAAAAGAAACTAGAAATTCAGGAAATGGAACAATCAATGTCCAGAGTTGGTCGCTGTATTGATAATGGTCCTACAGAAGCTTTTGGGGTATCATTAAAACAGAGATGTACCAAATGTATGAAATCATGGATGAAGCATCATTGAGATATGCAATAAAGGATTATATAAGGTTTTATAGGGAAGAGCGTCCACAAGATAGATATCATTGTAAAAACCGCTGGAAGTAAGAACCGAAGCGCTATCTTCCGAAAGGCCAAAGGAATATCCGATTCTTGAGAATAAACGAATTGAGAAATATAAAGAGAAATGGTGTGCATAGAAAAACGACCACACAAATATGTGTGACCGTTTTTCAGCACTTCATTTTAGATATTTATCCTGTCTACTTGACAGGGGGCATATCATTCATCTGTGCCATTTTTTATTACGGGACCCAAAGTCCGGAAGCGTCAATCTGGTAGATACCGTCAACCTTCGTATTCACCGCCAGACTTCCATCACTATAGAGATAATACCACTTTCCAGGCTGCGGCTGGATCCAGCCGGTCGCCATATCACCGTCAGTGTTTAAATAATACCATCTACCGTTTATTTGCTGCCAGCTGGTCATCATCTGGGCGTTAGCTCCCATATAATACCACTTTTCGCCTATATACTGCCAGCCAACAACCGCGTAACCATCCTTATTGAAATAATACCATTTTCCGCTGATCATCTTCCATTGGTCGACAACGTAATTACCGTCCTCTCCCCGGTATTTTTTTCCGTTCTGATACTCTGCCCAGGTTCCTGAAGTATCACCTAACTCCTGTATCACGGAATCATCAGAGATGGTCACTTCTCCTTCTTTTAAATAATCTTCTTCAGAAGAATCCTTTAGGATCGCCTTTACGGTATAATAATATTTATAACCGCCATCCATATACTGCAAAAGATCAACCGAAGTAGATGAGGTGGTCAGGCTCTTGATCCAAATACCGCCTTCCCTGTACAGGACCACCTGATACCTGGATGCGAAAGGAACTTTCTTCCAGGAAGCTTTCGTCTTTGTGTTATCGCTCCAACCAGCTCTTTCCGGGCATTCAAGCATTGCCACGGGAACATAGGAAACCTTTATTTCTGTTTCCCCATCCTCTGCCTTTACAGAAACCACGCTTCCACCATAAATAGTGCAATCAGATCTGGTAAACGTCCCGTTCACTCTTATAGTACCGGTGATTTTCTTACCAGGAACCCAATCTTCCTCATCCTTGCTCCATTTTGGTTTTTCCTCGGAATAATTGACCGTAACATTCGGAATCTGAATTCCTTCTGTCCAACTGCTTTTACTACCATTATCCAGGCGGATCTTCAAGCTTCCGGAAGCCGGGACTGTCATTCCAGTTCCCAGAACCATGAAAGCGCATAAAAGAACCAGCCACTTCCCTTTCCCTTGCATCCACTTCATCGTATCTTCTTCCTTTCCTTAAGTTACTTACGCCAAATACCGTTACCATCTACCGGAAAACCACTGATGGTAGTATTGACAGCCTTTGAGCCTTCACCTGGATAGAAGTAGTACCAATTTCCGTCTACCTGCCTCCAGCCTTCCTGCATGGCTCCGGTGGAATCCGTATAATACCATTTATTATTGTAGTTGATCCAGCCAGTGATCATGCCTCCCTCTACACCGCTTGTTGTAGATGGATTTAAATAATACCACTTGTTATTAGAAACAATCCAGCCCGTTGTCATTGCACCATCGCTGTTTAAGAAATACCATATATTATTCCTCTGCTGCCAGCCGGTAACCATACCTCCGTTTGAATCAAATAAATACCATTTATTATTGATTTTAGCCCAGTTGTTCTTTTGATAAGTTCCGTCAGGATATCTATAGTACCAGATGTTTCCGGTCTTAATCCAGCCAACCTGGCCGTTTGATACAGCGCTGTCATCCTGGCCGCTTCCGTCAGATACCTTTTCCTGAGGTACATATACTTCGCCAGATTCCGTCCATTCACTGTTCTTACCATATTTCTGCTCGCTCTCCGTATAAGGTACGGTACGAACCTTAAAGCTATAGGTGCCTGCTTTTGTCATATAAGGATAGAAGTTATAACTGGTAGCTTTAAGCTTCTCCACCTTTTTTATAATACTGCTTCCCCGGTACAGATAAACATCATAGACGCCTGAACTATTATCTACAGAGCTCCACTTGGCATTGCCGTATCCGGAATCTCTCCAATCAGCATCCTGCGGTGATTCATAAGTTCCCTTTACAGGCTTAAAGGTAAATGTGACATACAGAGTATCCGACCCTGAGCGGCTGGAAGAAACATAGGTTCCTCCTTTAATGGATACATTACTGGACTGATAGCCACCTTTAAAAGCATAATCATCGGAGTTTGTCGCCCTTAAAGTCACCTTCATCTTTGGCTCGGACCCAACCTTCATTTCCTTGGTATCAGATGTGATCCAGTTTAAATCCGATACTTCGTATTTGTCGTTATTGGAATAAACGTAATTTCCTGTTCCTCCGTCAGTCTTAAAGCTGCTCTCTGATGGCAGTGTATCTCCGGAGGCAAGCTCCTCTAATCCTGCGTAAATGGTCACTGATGATATGGTCTTTACAGCAGCCAGAGATTCAAATGGGATGCTGAGTCCCAGCAGGCTCACCATAGAAGCCATTGCAGCTAACCGTTTAAAAAGTCTCATAAAAAAACCTCCCACTATAAATTAACGTAATTTGACAAAACAGTCATCTACTTCTACTAATGACATTATATCCCTAAAAGCAATTATCCGTCAACTTACGATATTCTTTCTTTATTCTTGCATTTCTGTATGGATTAGCGGAAAAACAAAAAAATCCCGATATTGGGGGTGTTCCAATACTGGGAAGGGGGGTAGTACAAGCTGGCGGGTCGTGAGTCCGCAGTGCAAGCTGGCAAATCCGTTGGATATGCCAGCTCACGGGCATTCGCCCTATGAAGAAAGGTTCGATAAGGTTTTCTTATGTGCAAGCACAACGAAAACTTTATCGAACCTCTCTTCAGCACTGCTAATTGCTTACGTGCAGTTTATACTAATTCAAGAACGACTGCCATAGCTCCGTCACCTTTACGCTGGCCGATCTTAACGATACGTGTGTAACCACCGTTGCGGGATACGTACTTTGGTGCTACTTCATCAAACAGTTTCTTTGGCAGATCAACAGATTTTGTATTCTTCTTTCTTCCTGCAGCCTGTGCGGGAACTTCTGTTACATCATAAAGAACTTTTAACATCTGTCTTCTAGCGTGAAGTCTGGAAGGAAGGTCTTTCTTGATTTCTTTCTCTACTTCATCGTATACGGTAACTTTCTTGCCGTTAACAACTTCTTTTACTCTCTTGCCGTCTTTATCTTTACGTGCAACCTTTGCGGTAACCTTAACGGTTTCAAAGTTGTCTTTCTCTTTTACCGCTAAAGCGATGAGGCCTTCAGCCACCTTGCGGATTTCTTTTGCTCTTGCCTCTGTTGTCACGATTTTGCCATTATATAATAATGCAGTTACCTGGCTTCTGATTAATGCTTTTCTCTGGCTGGAAGTTTTTCCCAGCTTTCTATATCCTGCCATTTAATATTCCTCCATTTGTGGAACACAGGTACACGCTTCTTCGGACTTACTGTACCGGCGCTTAATCTCCATAAATCAACTTCTACAAGCGTTCCGGTTATACACCGGCATCATCGCTTGGGTTAAGCTGCAAGCCTAACTCTTTTAATTTAGCCAGCACTTCTTCTAAAGACTTGCGGCCCAGGTTACGAACCTTCATCATGTCTTCAGAGGTGCGGTTGCACAGTTCTTCTACTGTATTGATACCAGCTCTCTTCAGACAGTTATATGAACGGACGGATAACTCCAGTTCATCAATGTTCATCTCCAGAACCTTTTCCTTTTCATTATCCTCTTTCTCCACCATAACTTCTGCAGTCTTGGCGTTCTCAGATAAATCAATGAACAGGTTTAAGTGCTCGCTGAGTACCTTTGCGGCAAGGCTTACTGCCTCATCCGGTGCGGAAGTACCATTTGTAAATACATCTAATGTCAGCTTATCATAATCGGTAACCTGACCTACTCGGGTGTTCTCTACCGTCATGTTGACGCGCTCGACTGGTGTATAGATAGAATCAACGGCAATCACGCCAATCGGTAAATCTTCACTCTTATTCTTGTCTGCGCTTACATAGCCACGACCCTTGGTGATAGTAAGTTCCATATAGAACTTGCTGTCAGTGCCGCCGCTTAGAGTTGCAATGATCTGTTCCGGATTCATGATCTCAATATCCGGATCCGCCTGAATGTCCGCAGCCGTTATAACGCCTTCGCCTTCAAACTCAATGTAAGCAACCTTAGCTTCGTTGGTATCGCTATTATTTTTAATAGATAAGCTCTTGATGTTCATGATGATTTCAGTCACATCTTCCTTAACTCCTGGAATAGAACTGAATTCATGCAAAACGCCGTCGATTTTTACCTGACTGACTGCAGCGCCCGGTAAGGAAGAAAGCATGATTCTTCTCAAGGAATTTCCTAAAGTCGTGCCATAACCTCTTTCAAGCGGTTCAACTACAAATTTGCCATATTTCTTGTCTTCTGAGATTTCAGCAATCTCAATGTTTGGTTTTTCAAAATCGAACACTAATAGCCCCTCCTTTTGGGTATTTTGTATCGAGGGTCTTATACTCAAACCTTGCCCAGGGGTTACCCCCTGGGCGAAAGCCGGCTTCAATCAACAGACTTTCAATTATTTGGAGTACAACTCGACGATAAGCATTTCATTCACCGGAACATCAATCTCATCTCTTGTTGGTAACTCTTTAACAGTACCACGTAAATTCTCATGGTCAACATCAAGCCATGCCGGAACCATACGTCCTGCGGTTGATTCCTGAACACTTTTGAATCTTGCATTGGCTTTGCATTTCTCTTTTACTTCGATTACATCTCCAGCCTTAATTAAATAAGAAGGAATGTTTACGCATTTGCCGTTTACAAGAATGCTCTTGTGGTCAACCATCTGTCTGGTCTCTCTTCTTGTTCTTCCGAATCCCATACGGAATACTACATTGTCAAGTCTTCTCTCCAGAAGGATCATCAGGTTTTCACCTACAAGACCATTCATTCTGGAAGCCTTTGCATAGTAGTTACGGAAAGGTTTCTCAAGAACTCCGTAGACGAATTTGGCTTTCTGCTTTTCTCTAAGCTGAATGCCATACTCACTCATCTTTCTGTTAGCTCTTTTTAATTCTCTGTTTGATTTTTTATCTATTCCTAAATAGATTGGATCAAGACCAAGGGATCTACATCTTTTAAGAACAGGAACTCTATCAACTGCCACTGTAATTACCTCCTAATTAGACTCTTCTACGTTTTGGTGGACGACAACCGTTATGTGGAACTGGGGTTACATCCTTGATACTGGTTACTTCTAATCCGCATGCCTGAAGTGCGCGAATAGCTGCTTCACGGCCTGAACCAGGACCCTTAACCATAACGTCTACTGACTTTAAACCATGTATAAGAGCTGCCTTAGTAGCAGTTTCTGCCGCCATCTGAGCTGCATATGGAGTAGATTTCCTTGAACCTCTGAAGCCAAGACCACCAGCACTTGCCCAGGATAATGCATTACCCTGTGTATCTGTTAATGTCACGATTGTGTTATTAAAAGATGACTGGATATGTGCTTGTCCGCGTTCAACGTTTTTCTTTACGCGCTTTTTTGTCACTTTTTTAGTAGTGGACACTTTTTTAGCCATTTTAAACTAACCTACTTTCTTTTTACTTGCATCTGAATCCTGTTATTCCTGTTTTTAAAACATGTAACGTGATTCGCTGTTATTGGGTGAGGATATACTTATCCTTACTTATTTCTTCTTGTTTGCTACAGTCTTTCTCGGACCCTTACGAGTTCTTGCGTTGGTCTTTGTTTTCTGACCACGAACAGGCAGGCTCTTTCTATGACGGATTCCACGGTAGCAACCGATCTCCTGAAGTCTCTTGATGTTCATAGCGATTTCTCTACGTAAATCACCTTCAACGATCTGAGAATCAGTAATTACTGCTGAAATTCTCTTTACTTCGTCATCTGTTAAGTCCTTAACACGAGTATCAGGACTAACGCCAGCCTCTGTCAGGATGCGGTTTGAGCTTGTTCTGCCGATACCGTAGATATAGGTCAAGCCGATCTCAACACGTTTTTCTCTTGGTAAATCAACACCTGAAATACGAGCCATTTGTGTATTACACCTCCATTAATTTTTTAACCTTGTCTCTGCTTATGCTTAGGATTTTCACAGATTACTCTGATACTGCCTTTTCTCTTGATGATTTTGCACTTTTCGCAAATCGGTTTGACTGATGATCTAACCTTCACAGCAATTCTCCTTTCCGTTATGCGCCCTTTCGCATGAAGCACATAGCGTCTGATTTAGACGTTTCCGTGCGAAAGCGCTCCCCGGCACCTGGCCTGCTCTTTCACGAGCCTGGTGACGATGAAGCTCTTTTTGCAAAGAGCCTTCTGAGTATACCCGCAGTGTGTTTTTATCGTAAAACCAGTGCTGCCCATAAGGGCATAATACACCCAGTATTTCAACAAAGTCGCTATAGCATTATAACACTGTTTATTTTAAAATGCAAGCACTTTTTCCTATATAATTATTAACCCTTTACCCTGGCGTGTCGCACCCCAGAAAGAGGCAGCGCTATATAAAACAGCGCCTTATTTGTCTCTCCAGATAATCCTGCCCTTGCTTAAATCATAGGGGGACATCTCAATGGTTACTTTATCTCCTGGTAAAATACGAATGTAGTTCATGCGAAGTTTACCGCTAATATGAGCAAGTACCTGATGACCATTCTCCAGTTCTACCTGAAACATGGCATTGGGAAGCTTCTCCACAACGGTTCCTTCAATTTCAATAACATCTGCTTTTGACATAAAGCTTACCTCCTAACAACCTGTTCTTCTCTTTTGAAACATCTGATGAAATGTTTGATTTCTTCATCGGTGACTGATTTATTTTCCCGGATCTTCACTCCAGGAGAATGTTTCTCCCATAAAAGGGGTTCCACATGCTTTTTCTTTTTCTTCTTCGGGCAGTTTAAACGTCTGCTTTTTCCGTCCACCAGATATATATATTCGCCTTCCTCCCGCAATATGAAGAAACAACCGCCTTTATCGTGTCCTAACCTTGACTTTACGAATGCTCCGGTAGTTAATCCCATGGGCATTTCCTCAGCGGTCATGGGAAACCAGACTAAGAATCTCCGGTTCGCCTTCCGTAATCAATACGGTATTTTCATAATGGGCGGAAAGGCTTCCATCCTCTGTCACTACGGTCCAGTCATCATCAAGCCATACGACCTCCGGCGTTCCCCCATTGATCATGGGTTCAATGGCCAAAGTCATTCCAGGCTTCAATTTGATTCCCCGTCTTTTCCGTGCAAAGTTCGGTACCTCCGGATCCTCATGGAGATGAGAACCGATTCCATGGCCTACCAGATCCCGTACAACTCCAAATCCAAATTTCTCTGCATGGATCTGGATTGCAGCAGATATATCATTCAGATGATTGCCAGATTTTGCAAATTTAATCCCTTCAAAGAAACATTGTCTTGTCACTTCTATAAGCTGCCCTGCGAATGGAGTAATCTCTCCGATCCCGTAAGTTCTTGCCGCATCGGAATGATATCCTTTGTAGATAACCCCGGCATCCAGGCTTACGATATCGCCCTCCATTAATACCCGCTTCTTACTTGGAATCCCATGAACCACCTCATCGTTTACAGAAACGCAGATGGATGCAGGATATCCGTTATAGTTCAGGAAAGAGGGCTTGCAGCCGTAGCTTCTTATGATTTCTTCTCCCAGATGGTCAATATCCCAGGTTGTCATACCCGGCTTCAAGGCTTTTGAAAGCTCTTCGTGAGTCTTGCAAAGAATCTTTCCCGCCTCTCTCATAAGTTCTATCTCTCTTGCAGATTTAATCGTAACTGACATAAACTATGCTCCTAATAGGACAGCGATGTCCGAGAACACCTTGTTTAATTCCTGTGTTCCATCAATATTCACAAGCACACCAGCTTCCTTATAATATTCGATCAGAGGCTTTGTCTGATCATGGTAGACCGACAAACGTTTTTTTACGGTTTCCGGCTTATCATCATCCCGCAGAACAAGCCCTGCTCCGCACACGTCGCATACATCGGGAACCCTGCTTGGATTATACACAATATGATATGTAGCTCCGCAGGCAATGCAAGCACGACGGCCTGCCATTCTGTCTATAATTATCTCATCCGGTACATCCACATTAATCGCAAAGTCAATCTTCTGTCCCATCTCAGAAAGCGCCTTTTTAAGGCTTTCCGCCTGGGGAATGGTTCTTGGAAAACCATCCAGCACGTATCCGTTTTCACAGTCATCATTCTGAATACGGTCCATCAGCATGCCAATGGTCAGTTCATCTGGCACAAGAGCGCCCTGATCCATGTATTCCTTTGCCTTCCTGCCTAACTCTGTTCCTTCTTTAATATTGGAGCGGAAAATATCTCCAGTAGAAATATGGGGAATCTGATACTTTTCAGCAATTTTTTTTGCCTGGGTACCTTTGCCGGCACCAGGAGCACCTAACATGATAACTCTCACAAACAGTCCCTCCCTTGCTTCCTTAAGGTTAAATAACACAAATTCCAAGAAAAACACGCCGCGCGTGTTTCTCTTGGTTTGTCCTCTAATCGTTTAAAAATCCTTTATAATAGCGCACAAGCATCTGAGATTCAATCGCCTTCAACGTCTCTAAGACTACACTGACGATGATGATTAAAGATGTACCTCCAAAGGATAAACGGCTTACATTAAATAAACCGGAAACCATGATCGGAATAATACAAATGATCGTCAAGCCGCATGCGCCTATAAATACGATATAGTTCAAAATGGAATTAAGATAATCACTGGTTGGTTTACCTGGACGGATACCCGGGATAAAGCCGCCGGACTTTTTCATGTTATTCGCAACCTCAAGTGGGTTAAATGTAATTGATGTATAAAAATAAGCGAATACAATGATAAGAGCCACGTAGACGAGCAGACCGATGGTATATAACGGTCTTTCCGGTTTAAACCAGCTTGAAGAATTCAGTGCACCTAAAATGTGGCCTCCAATGCTGCTGTAGTTGATTTTAGCCCCAAAGAACTGGGAAATCACTACCGGGAACGACATAATGGAGGAAGCGAAGATAACCGGAATAACGCCGGCTGTATTCACCTTTAACGGAATGTTGGTAGCTTGGCCGCCAACCATCTTCCGTCCCTGCATCTTTTTGGAATACTGTACAGGAATTCTTCTCTCACCATTCTGAAGGATAACAACAAATATTACGATCGCCGCGATAACAGCAACGATAATAATGGCTGCAACTGCAGCTACGGCAACCGACTTTCCAGACATGAATCTGGTATATAAGGTTGACGCATCCGACGGAAAGCTGGAAATGATGTTAAAAGTCAATACAATGGAAATACCATTGCCCACACCTTTTTCCGTAATACGCTCACCGATCCACATGAGAAGAGCACTTCCTGCGGTCATAGTTGCAACTGCAATAATAATACTTAATACATTAAATTCTCTCAACAGCCCCTGGCCGCCGAATCCGATCGCCATAGCGACGGACTCGATTAAAGCCAGACCAACTGTTACGTAACGGGTGTATTCTGCAATCTTTTTTCTGCCATCTTCCCCATCCCGCTGCATTTCCTCAAGCTTTGGAATCGCTATGGTCAAAAGCTGCATGATGATGGAAGATGTAATGTAAGGGGTAATGCTCAGAGCGAATACGGACATGTTGGTAAAAGAACTACCTGTCATTGCGTTGAAAAATCCGAACGCATCGTTATTCTGCCGAGCAAAAAAATCTTTAAAAAAGCTTGTTTCAACTCCTGGAATCGGTAATTGGGAACCAATTCTAGTAACCACCAGCATCATGAACGTAAAGATAAGTTTCTTTCTTACATCCTTGATCTTGAATGCATTACGGAGTGTTTTCAACATATTAGATCACCTCGCAGGTTCCACCTAAAGCCTCGATTTTGGTTTTTGCGCCTTCGCTGAAAGCATCTACCTTTACTGTAAGCTTTTTGGTTAATTCTCCATTTCCAAGGATCTTAACACCGTCACGCGGATTCTTAACGATTCCGCTTTCTAACAAAGTTTCAACAGTAACAACCGTACCATTGTCAAAGCACTCTAAAGCGCTGACATTGATACCGATAATGATTTTGGTATTTCTATTGGTAAAGCCTCTCTTAGGAATACGTCTGTATAAAGGCATCTGACCACCTTCGAAACCTGGTCTAGTTGCACCGGAACGTGCTTTCTGTCCTTTATGACCCTTACCTGCTGTTTTGCCGTTTCCTGAACCATGTCCGCGGCCTCTTCTGAAGTTGTCGCTGTGTTTGGAACCTAACGCAGGCTGTAAATTTGATAAATCCATCGCTTGCACCTCCTTACTGTATTCTCTTAAATCTCTTCAACTTTTACTAAATGACGCACGTTTGCGATCATACCTCTAACCGCGTTGTTATCCGGCATCTCAACTGTTTTGTGAAGCTTCTTTAAGCCTAATGCTTCAACGGTTGCTTTATGCTTCGGAACTGCGCCGATCGGGGATTTCACCAATGTGATCTTTAATTTATCTGCCATTTTCATATCCTCCTTAGCCTAAAATCTCTTCTACAGATTTACCGCGAAGCTTTGCAACTTCCTCAGGAGTTTTTAACCGAGTTAATCCCTCGATTGTAGCTAAAACTACATTGGTCTTATTATTAGAACCTAAGGATTTTGAATGGATATTCTTAATACCTGCAAGCTCTAAAACTGCACGTGCAGGACCTCCTGCAATAACTCCTGTACCTTCGTTAGCTCTCTTAAGAAGTACAGATGCACTTCCGAATTTTCCTGTCAGGTCATGAGGAATACTGTTGTTCTCATCGATTGGAATAGCAACCATATTCTTAACAGCAGCCTCTTTTCCTTTACGGATTGCTTCTGGAACTTCTCCGGCTTTGCCAAGACCCGCACCTACGTGGCCATTGCCATCACCTACGACTACTAAAGCAGAGAATCTCATGGTACGTCCACCCTTAACGGTTTTAGATACGCGCTTGATAGCAACTACTCTGTCGTTTAACTCTAACTGATTTGCATCAAAAATTGTACGTTTCACCTTTATCTTCTCCTCTCTACTTAGAATTCCAGACCAGCTTCTCTGGCTGCGTCTGCTAATGCCTGAATCTTACCATGATATATAAAACCGCCTCTGTCAAAGACAACTTCTTTAATTCCTTTTTCAAGGGCTCTCTTTGCTACTACGGTACCTACATATGCTGCAGCATCAACGTCGTTAGTTTTCTCTAATTCTGCCTTTACTTCTTTTTCTACTGTAGAAGCAGCGACTAAAGTCTTACCAACTGTATCGTCAATAATTTGAGCATACACATGATTATTGCTTCTAAACACAGCTAAACGTGGTCTTTCTGCAGTGCCTGCAAAACGGTTACGTATTCTGTTGTGCTTTTTAACGCGAACTTCGCTTCTTGACTGTTTGCTAACCATCTTTACACTCTCCTTAATTATTTCTTACCAGTCTTACCAACTTTACGTCTGATAACTTCGTCAGCATACTTGATACCCTTGCCCTTATACGGTTCAGGTCTTCTCTTATCTCTGATTTCAGCAGCGTACTGGCCAACTTTTTCTTTATCGATACCTTTAATAATGATGACGTTCTGTCCTTCCATGGTAGCTTCGATACCTTCCGGATCTTCCATCTCTACCGGGTGGGAATAACCAAGAGAAAGAACCAGCTTCTTGCCCTGCTTCTGTGCTCTGTAACCTACACCATTGATTTCCAGTTTCTTCTCATAACCGTTCGTAACACCAACGACCATGTTGTTTACTAATGTTCTTGTCAGACCGTGTAAGGATTTCATTTTCTTTAAATCGTTAGGTCTTGTAACAACGATATGACCATCTTCTTCTTTGATTGTCATCTCAGATGGTAACACTCTTTCAAGAGTTCCCTTAGGACCTGTTACAGTCACTTTATTATTTTCTGCGATTGCAACAGTTACGCCTGCTGGAATCGCGATAGGCATTCTTCCTATACGTGACATGCCGTTTACCTCCTTAAATTTTCGGAAGAAGCTCTGCGCTTCTTCTGTTTTCAGATGCTTCTCTTAATTACCAAACAAATGCCAGTACTTCTCCGCCGATGCCGTTGGTGCGTGCTTCCTTATCGGTAATAACGCCCTGGTTGGTGGAGATGATAGCAGTTCCTAAACCGCCAAGTACTCTCGGTAACTCTTCCTTGTTTGCGTATACACGTAAACCTGGTTTAGAGATTCTCTTAATACCTGTAATGATTTTTTCGTTTTTATCTTTACCGTATTTTAAGGTGATCCGGATTGTCTGGAATGCACCGTCTTCTACGAGATCGTATTTCTTAATGTAGCCCTCTTTTACAAGGATATCAGCAATAGCTAATTTCATCTTAGATGAAGGTACATCTACTGTATCATGTTTTGCAGTATTTGCATTACGGATTCTTGTAAGCATATCTGCGATTGGATCGCTCATAGTCATTTTGAAATTGCCTCCTTCCTTATTTTACCAGCTTGCTTTTTTAACGCCTGGGATCTGGCCCTTATATGCTAATTCACGGAAGCAGATTCTGCAAATTCCGTATTTTCTCAAATAAGCATGTGGACGACCACAGATTCTGCAACGATTGTATTCTCTTGAGGAGAACTTTGCAGGTCTCTGCTGTTTGATCTTCATTGAAGTCTTAGCCATGGATTATTCCTCCTACTATTTTGCAAATGGCATATTGAATAATGTCAAAAGTTCACGGGCTTCCTCGTCTGTCTTAGCGGTAGTGACGAAAATAATGTCCATACCTCTTACCTTGTCAACTTTATCGTACTCAATTTCAGGGAAAATAAGCTGTTCTTTGATACCAAGAGCATAGTTTCCTCTGCCATCAAATGCATTAGGATTTACTCCTCTGAAGTCACGTACACGAGGAAGTGCAAGGTTGATCAGGCGGTCAGCAAATTCATACATTCTCTCACCGCGTAAAGTTACTTTACATCCGATCGGCATACCTTCTCTGATCTTGAAGTTAGCAACTGATTTTTTAGCCTTTGTTAAAACTGCCTTCTGACCGGAGATGATTTCTAAATCTCTTACTGCAGAGTCTAAAATCTTGGCATTTTCCTTTGCTTCACCAATACCCATATTGATGACAATCTTATTTAACTTCGGCACTTCCATGATGTTCTTATATCCAAATTTCTTGATCATACCTTCTACGATCTCTGTTTGGTAGGTTTCTTTTAATCTAGCCAATTTTTATTCCTCCTCTCCGAATTAGTCAATTACTTTACCGGTTGCTTTCGCAACGCGGACTTTCTTGCCGTCTTTTACTTCAAAACCAACTCTGGTTGCTTTTCCGTCAACAACAAGCATTACGTTGGAGATATCGAATGCAGCTTCTTTCTGTACGATACCACCCTGTGGGTTGCCTGCGCCTGGCTTCACATGCTTTGTAATCATGTTAACACCTTCCACTACCACTTTGCTGTTCTTCGTATCAATATGAAGAACTTTACCCTGTTTGTCTTTATCTTTTCCTGCGATAACCTTTACCAGGTCGTCTCTTTTAATTTTATGCACAGTCCGATACCTCCTTATAATACTTCCGGAGCTAAGGAAACAATTTTCATGAACTGTTTCTCTCTTAACTCTCTGGCAACCGGTCCAAAGATACGAGTTCCTTTTGGAGTTCTGTCATCTTTGATAATTACGGCAGCATTCTCATCGAACTTGATATAGGAACCGTCTTTGCGGCGTGCGCCCTTAACGGAACGTACGACAACGGCCTTTACAACGTCGCCTTTCTTCACAACACCGCCAGGTGTTGCATCTTTTACGCTGGCAACGATAACATCACCAATATTAGCATATCTTCTTGTAGATCCGCCCATTACACGGATGCACAGTAATTCTTTTGCACCAGTATTGTCGGCAACCTTTAATCTGGTTTCCTGCTGAATCATGCCTGTTACTCCTTCCTGGAAATTAATTATTTCGCTCTTTCGAGAACCTCAACAAGTCTCCATCTCTTGTCTTTAGACAGCGGTCTTGTTTCCATTACTTTTACTGTATCGCCCATGTTGCAGTCGTTGTTCTCGTCATGAGCTTTTAATTTATACGTTCTTTTTACGATCTTGCCGTATAAAGGATGTTCTACATGGTCTTCAATAGCCACAACGATGGTCTTATCCATCTTGTTGCTTACAACCTTACCAGTACGGGTTTTTCTTAAATTTCTTTCCACGTTCGGTATTCTCCTTTCGAGTTTTGGCCCTGGCGGCCCAATCTATAAGTTTACACGCAGTCGTGTGTGTCGTGCTTTTTAAAAAAACTGCAACTTAAGCTAATTTAGCCTTCTCAGTGATAACAGTCTGAATTCTGGCAATGTTCTTACGAACCTCTTTGATCCTGCTTGTGTTGTCAAGCTGGTTGGTCGCATTCTGGAATCTTAAGTTGAAAAGTTCTTTCTTAGCAGCTACTAATTCTTCATTCAGTTCTGCAGCTGATTTTCCTTTTAATTCTTCAACATACTTATTAATTTTCACTGTCATTCACCGCCTTCTAAATCTGCTTTAGCAGCAATCTTACACTTGCACGGTAACTTATGCATAGCAAGACGTAAAGCTTCACGTGCTGTTTCTTCAGGTACTCCAGCGATTTCAAATAATACACGGCCTGGTTTTACTACTGCTACCCAGTATTCCAGAGCGCCCTTACCGGAACCCATACGGGTTTCTGCTGGCTTTGCTGTTACAGGCTTATCCGGGAAAATCTTGATCCAGACTTTACCACCACGCTTAATGTAACGGGTCATGGCAACACGGGCTGCCTCGATCTGGTTGGATTTGATCCAGCATGGTTCCGTGGAAACTAAACCAAACTCGCCGTTGCTGATAGTATTGCCTCTTAACGCTTTACCAGCCATGGATCCACGGAACTGTTTACGACGTTTAACTCTTTTAGGCATTAACATTATTTTCCGCTCCCTTCCTTGTTTCCTTTAGTTGGAAGTATTTCGCCATTGTAGATCCATACCTTAACACCGATCTTTCCGAAGGTTGTATCTGCTTCAGCGAAACCATAGTCAATATCTGCTCTGAGTGTCTGTAACGGAATGGTTCCTTCGCTGTAGAACTCGGTACGAGCCATATCAGCACCGCCAAGACGTCCTGCAACTGCAGTCTTGATGCCCTTTACTCCAGCCTTCATGGAACGACCCATGGTGGACTTCATAGCCCGGCGGAAGGATATACGGTTCTCTAACTGCTGTGCGATGGATTCAGCTACTAACTGAGCATCTCTATCAGGTCTTTTGATTTCCTTGATGTCAACAAATAACTTTTTATCTGTAAGCTTCTGAGCTTCAGCTTTTAATTTCTCAATCTCAGATCCGCCCTTACCGATAACAACACCTGGTTTCGCTGTGTGAATCGTAATTTTCACGCGGTCAGATGCTCTCTCAATTTCTATATCAGAAATGCCGGCGCTGTATAATCTTTTCTTAAGGAACTTTCTGATCGCATAATCTTCTACCAGGTTATCTGCGAAATCAGCTTCAGCATACCATTTTGAGTTCCAGTCTTTAATAACACCGACTCTTAAGCCGTGTGGATTAACTTTCTGTCCCATTATTTGCCTCCTTATCTTTCATTAAGCACAACGGTGATGTGGCTCATTCTCTTTTCGATTCTGTAAGCGCGGCCCTGTGCTCTCGGTTTTACTCTTTTCATTGTCGGTCCCTTGTTTGCAAAACATTCCTCTACATAAAGTTTTGCAGGGTCCATACCGTTGTTATTCTCAGCGTTAGCAATTGCTGATTTTAATAACTTCTCTATTAAAGAAGAAGCATATCTGGGATTGTAAGTCACAATACCAAGTGCTGTCATAACATCTTTGCCTCTGATGGCATCTAATACGAAGCATGCTTTCTGAACAGAAACCCTAGCATAGGATAACTTTGCTGATGGTCTGGTGTCCTTCACGGCATTTCTTTCTCTTTTAATCTGGCTTCTATGTCCCTTAGCCATTGGTGAATCCTCCTTTCAACTTTAACGCCCCTGGGAATCCTTATGAATACCCAAAGGAGTCTGTTTCTATCTACTTACGGCCTGATTTTTTCTCGTCCTTACCATGTCCTCTGTAGGTTCTTGTGGCAACGAATTCACCCAGCTTATGTCCAACCATATCTTCTGTAACATATACCGGAACGTGCTTTCTGCCATCGTGAACTGCAATTGTATGTCCAACCATCTGCGGGAAGATTGTAGAACGGCGAGACCAGGTCTTAATTACCTGTTTCTGTCCTGCTGCGTTCATAACATCTACTTTTTTCAGTAAATGAGCATCTGCAAATGGTCCTTTTTTAAGTGAGCGAGCCATAGATTCTAACCTCCTTTAATTATTTAACGGTCTTTCCATCTCTACTTCTAACGATCAGTCTGTTAGACTGTTTGTTTTTCTTTCTGGTCTTTAAGCCAAGTGCCGGTTTGCCCCATGGTGTACTTGGACCTGGGCGTCCGATACCGGTCTTGCCTTCACCACCGCCGTGAGGATGGTCATTCGGGTTCATAACAGAACCACGTACAGTGGGTCTGAAGCCCATGTGACGTTTTCTACCAGCTTTACCGATATTGATTAAGTTGTGATCTCCATTGCCTACAACGCCGATGGTTGCTCTGCAGTTGATCGGAACCATTCTCATCTCACCGGAAGGTAAACGAAGAGTTGCATATTTGCCTTCTTTTGCCATTAACTGAGCAGAATTTCCTGCGGAACGAACTAACTGTCCGCCTTTTCCTGGATAAAGCTCAATGTTATGAACCTGAGTACCAACCGGAATCTGGCTTAATGGTAAACAGTTGCCGACTTTAGCTTCTGCCATCGCTCCGCTCATAACCTTCATGCCGTCTGTTAAACCAGCCGGAGCAAGGATATAAGCCTTTGTACCGTCTTCGTAGCAGATCAGCGCGATGTTGGAAGTTCTGTTTGGATCGTACTCGATACCGATAACAGTTGCTGCAATGCCGTCTTTACTGTTTCTCTTAAAATCAATGATTCTATATTTTCTCTTAACGCCGCCTCCGCGATGTCTTACAGTGATCTTACCCTGGTTATTACGGCCGGCTGTTTTATTGATTGTTTTGCTGATTAAGGACTTCTCAGGAGTTGACTTTGTGACTTCGCTGAAATCAGAACCGGTCATGTGTCTTCTGGAAGGGGTATATGGGTTATACTTTTTAATTCCCATGATATTTCTCCTTTCTTCTTTATTGCCCAAACTCATCGGGCATAAAGGTATGCCAGTGCTTCAACGCCGCCTGGCGTATCTTATTTATCGTGATATAATGTTCATCACATAGGAAACTGAAAACCGTTTACGCCGGGCTTGAATAGATTCTCACCAAGCGTCCCGATCTTACAGTCCTTCGAAGATTTCGATGTCTTTGCTGTCAGCTGTCAGTTGAACAATAGCCTTTTTTGTCTTAGAGGTCTTTCCATAAGTCATTCCTCTTCTTTTGGTCTTTCCATCTAAGTTCATGGTGTTCACGCTGGCAACCTTTGCACCTGGGAACATCTTCTCAACAGCTTCTTTGATCATAGCCTTGTTAGCATCTGTGTGCACAATAAATGTGTACTTCTTGGACGCCATAGCGTTCATGCTCTTCTCAGTTACTACAGGCTTCTGGATTACGTCGTAATACTTAATATCTGCCATTATGCGTACACCTCCTCGATTGCTGCAACAGCAGTCTTGGTAGCAACAACTGTGTTGTACTTTAAGATATCGTATACGTTGATGGTGTTAGCAGAAGCAGTCTTAACAGCAGCGATGTTTCTTGCGCTCATTACTGCGTTTGCACTGTCGTCGCCAACAACTACAAGAGCTTTGGATACCTTTAAGTTATTTAATACAGTCTGGAATTTCTTTGTCTTGATCTCATCAAACTTTAATTCGTCAACAACGATGAACTTATTCTCATTCACTCTGCTGGTCAGAGCGGACTTAAGAGCAAGTCTTCTTTCCTTCTTGTTAAGTTTGATTGTATAGTCTCTAGGTGTAGGAGCAAATACAACTCCACCGCCTGTCCACTGAGGAGATCTTGTTGAACCCTGTCTTGCATGACCGGTTCCTTTCTGCTTCCACGGTTTTCTTCCGCCGCCAGATACTTCTGCACGTGTCTTTGCTTTCTGTGTGCCCTGGCGCTTATTTGCGAGCTGGCTTACGACTGCCATGTGTACGAGATGCTCATTTACATCTACACCGAACACTGCATCGTTTAACTCTACTGTGCCAACTTCTTTACCTTCCATATTGTAAACAGATACGTTTGCCATCTGTGTGATCCTCCTTTCTGATAAAAGCATTAGTTAGATGCTTTTACTGTTTCCTTGATTGTTACTAAAGACTTCTTAGGTCCTGGTATCGCACCCTTAACTAAAATCAGGTTGTTTTCTGCATCAACCCTAACGATTTCAAGATTCTGGATTGTTACCTTCTTGTTACCCATCTGGCCAGGCATTTTCTTGCCCTTGAATACCTTACTTGGATCAGAAGCTGCACCGTTGGAACCTGCATGACGGTGGAACTTGGAACCATGAGCCATAGGTCCTCTGGACTGTCCGTGTCTCTTAATAGCCCCCTGGAAACCTTTACCTTTGGAGATTGCGGTTGCATCGATCTTATCGCCTGCTGCGAAGATCTCAGCCTTGATTTCATCTTTTACAGAATACTGATCAGCATTCTCAAGCTTAAACTCTCTTACGTATCTCTTGTAAGATACACCGGCCTTATCAAAATGGCCTTTAATTGGCTTGCTGACAAGCTTTTCTCTCTTATCAACGTAACCAACCTGTACTGCACTGTAACCATCGTTCTCTACAGTCTTAACCTGTGTTACCACACAAGGACCAGCCTGAAGAACTGTTACCGGAGTTAAGACTCCGTTTTCATTGAAGATCTGTGTCATTCCGACCTTGGTAGCTAAAATACCCTTCTTCATGTTTTTACCTCCTGTTTGTTAATTCTACAGCGGATTGCTTTCGCAATCATCCTAGAACAGTCCAATATACGTGGAACACTATGACTCCGCCTGGCGGAGATGTTGATTCCTTACAGGAAAAAGTGTTGCTTCTATATTAAAACCCTTCAGGACATGCATGGAATACTTTCCACAATGTTTTGGATGAAGATTATTTGTTCTTCATCTTGATATCGATGTACACACCTGCCGGCATTTCCAGTCTGGATAATGCATCAACAGTCTTCTGGCTTGGTGTAATGATATCAATGAGTCTCTTATGCGTTCTCTGCTCGAACTGCTCTCTTGAATCTTTGTACTTGTGAACCGCTCTTAAGATGGTTACCACTTCCTTCTTGGTTGGTAACGGCACCGGTCCGCTCACTTTTGATCCTGTCTTTTTTACAGTGTCGATGATTTTGCCCGCAGACTGATCAACCAACTGATGATCATACGCTTTTAATGTGATTCTCATTACTTGACTTGCCATAAAAAAAGTCGCCTCCTTTTCGCACTTAGTAGAAGTACGACAAGCGGTGACTGTACACGTTCCCGTGTGTGTCATCAAAGACCCCACACTGACTTCCTATTATAATAAACAGGATTTTAAATTGTACAGTGACTTGTCGCCAGTTTCCTAACTTGACATTCGCTCCACGGAAAACCTGCTTTTATAAGCAGCAACCTCACGTTTCACAGCTATCATGCCACAGCCTTTGTATATTAACATATTTTTTTTTACATTGCAAGCACTTTTTTCAAAAAAATGGCGCAAAATCTGATTTTCCAGGTTTTGCGCCTTTGCTCGTTCTTTTTCTAATTCCAGATCGGTTCTGTAGGGGTTCTGCCTTCTCCGCTTGGATTTTCGTCATCCACTTTTAATAAATTTCCATTGCTTCCGGTCTTATATTTTACACCATCAGAGTTCTTTACCGTTGTATTTTTGGATACCTTACCGGAAGTGTTTACCACATAGGTGGTAGTGGTGCTTCCTGTAGGAATGGCAATGGCCTCATATTTCGTTCCTTCATCCGCACATTGAAGCTTGCCCATATAATAAAGGTAACTATCTTTAACACCGGTATAACCGCGGCCGCTGTCGCTGAAATAATAGGTAGCTTCGCTGCCGTCACCTTCAATTACCTTTACCCTGCCCTTCTGCATGGTGCTGGTCTTCTTATCTCCAAAATAGAATGCCGTATATTCTGATGTATTTCCAATCATCACCTTCTGCAGTCCATAGACAGGATTACCAAGGTTATTAAACAGATAGGTCTTGTCATTAATTTTATTTATATTCTGAGTGCTGGCGTTTCCTTCTTTCGGACCGGTCTTTGGAATTCCTGAACTTGAGAAATAAAACCATTCTACACTCTCTTCATAACCAGAAAGATCCTGAGGCGGTTCCACGGAATACCAACCCACTCTCAGCTTACCGTTGCTGTCATAATACTTATAATTTTGGATCTCATACTCCGCATTTTCAACTCCAACGTTCTTCCAACCAGTCTGAAGCGCTCCATCTGAGTCAAAGCAGTAAGCGACACCGTCAATCTTATAGGTAGCATAATCCCCTGACGTATCCTTTGGAACATACTTTTTACCGCTGTCATTAAAATAATACCATGACTTTCCGTCGTCATTATCCCCTGGAGTGACACGGTCCTCATAATCATTACCGCTCGGTGAAAAAAGCTTCTGCCAGCCGGTACGCATAGCTCCGTCTGTTCCGCAATAATACATGTCATCAAGGACCCAGCCGGTCTGCATCTCACCGTTCGGATCAAAATAATACCATTTGTTATTGATCTTAGACCAGTTATCCATAATAGCTTTTCCGCTGCTGCCGAAATAATACCACTTATACTGGGAACTGCCTGAATCCTGAAACTTCATCCATTTATCCGTAACCAGAATTCCGTTAGAGTCCATATAATAGGTATTTTCCACCCATGTATTTACGGACATCTCCCCATAGGTATTTAAATAACGCCAAAGGTTGTCCGCTCCCTTTTTCCAGGTGTTCGTCACCTTATTCCCGCTTGTATCATAATAAACCCAAGTGCTTCCAGACTGAGCCCAACCTTCCGCTGCATAAGACTCCACAGATGCGGCACCAACTGTCAGCATGGCGGTAACTGCCAGCATGATGAGACCTTTTCTTTTCATATCTTCACTCCTTACAGGGATTTCCTTTTTTGCTATAATTTATTTTAACAATTAATCTCAGATTATTCAACTGTTTTAATCTTTCAATTCTATTACGAAATTATTTCCCTTGTCTTTTCTGTATTTTTAACTATTATTAACTCGATTAAAAACAGGCAAACGAACAGGACTGAATCCTGTTAAAACAGAATTCAGTCCCTTTAAGTTGCTTAAGTTAAAAGACTCAGCCATTCTTATTAAAACCAATTGCAGCCATTGTTCCAGCCCCAGTTACCGCAGCAGCGATTGCAGCGGTTGCAGCAGCCCCGATTGCAGCAACCTCTATTACAACCATCATTACAGCCCCAGTTGCAGCCATTGTTCCAGCCCCAATTACATCGGTTGCAGCATCTATTATTCCAGCCGCAACCACAGTTACTAGCAGAAAAGCCTATATTAAAACAGCACATAAATTTACACCTCATTATCTTAAATTATACTATATTATATAGGACAAAAGACAAGGTGTGAATATTGGCATTTTCCCATCAATTCTCCGTACTTGACGCTCCTGCCTCTATCCAGTATAATCAAGGAAGTTCAAATTTGCCTTTGGCTCATTGAACGGATTATTTGAGAAAACTACTATTAACTATTTATGGAAAGGGCGGCACCAATTATGTGGATTGCAGACGGCTGGAAAGATTATGAAGTGATAGACTGTTCAGAAGGAGAAAAGCTTGAACGCTGGGGAAATTATCTCCTTGTACGTCCTGACCCACAGGTTATCTGGTCCACTCCCAAAACGGAAAAAGGCTGGAAAAGAATGAACGGCCACTACCATCGCAGCGCCAAGGGCGGCGGCGAGTGGGAATTCTTTGACCTTCCGGAACAGTGGACAATCAGTTACAGGGATTTAACCTTTCAATTAAAACCCTTCAGCTTTAAGCATACAGGACTTTTTCCAGAACAGGCAGCAAACTGGGACTGGTTCAGTGAAAAAATAAAGAAGGCCGGACGGCCTGTAAAAGTGCTTAACTTATTCGCCTACACCGGAGGTGCTACTCTGGCAGCAGCAAAAGCCGGAGCTTCTGTCACTCATGTAGATGCATCTAAGGGTATGGTCGGCTGGGCCAAGGAAAATGCCCGTTCCTCCAATTTAGATTCCGCTTCCATCCGCTGGATCGTGGATGACTGCGTAAAATTCGTTGAAAGAGAGATCAGAAGGGGAAACCATTACGATGCGATCATTATGGATCCTCCTTCTTATGGAAGAGGTCCAAAGGGCGAAATCTGGAAAATAGAAGACGCCATTCATCCTCTTGTTCAGCTTTGCGCCCAGCTTTTATCCGATAAACCATTGTTTTTCCTAATCAATTCCTATACCACAGGATTGGCCCCTTCTGTATTAACCTACATGATTTCCATCGAGGTAAAACAAAAATACGGCGGCTTCGTTCAGTCCGGTGAAATAGGACTTCCGGTCACAAGCAGCGGGCTCCTTCTGCCCTGCGGTGCATCCGGAAGATGGTCGGCAGACGCTTAGAAGCCTTATCAGCGCCCTCCGTTTAACAGACACCACAGGCTCGGAAGAAAACGTCTGAAAAACCGGCTGATCTGATAACTGAAGAAAACACAAAAAAGAGGCATAAGCAGAAAAAGCCCAAATGGCACTGCTGAAACAGTCGGGAGCAGCAATGCTCCCGTTTTGTTAATAAGCCTCACTATAGCAAAGTGTGTGGCGTACAGAAAAAAATTCTGCTTCATCCATTCTTTTGCCTCGATCAGATATCTCTCCGGTACCAAAAGCCACAATCCCACTGGTATAAGAAGCCGGAAACATACGTCAGAAGCCGCCATCTCTCCTTTGATATCTCCCGGAAAATCAACCCAATGAAGAAAAAAGGCTGCCATAATAACTGCGGCACCTGCTTCAAGATATTTTATATTCCAGGACCCTTCTACAATCTTTTTCCCATGAATTGCGGCAAAAGCCCCGAACGAATAATAAAATAAAGCATCCAGGTTTAAAAAAGGAAGCATGCCTCCCATATAGATTGCAGCCAGAATTCCTGCAAGAAAAAGGCAGCCTATTTCCTTCCGCTTCACAATGATATAAATAAGGGGAGCCAGAAGGATTAACTGGATCAGCTGGTTTAAATACCAGAATACATAGTTATAGGTATAATTAAGGACTGATTCGGCCGCCATAGTAAATGTAAAAGGCACTACTCCCTTTCCAATGACATCCGAAAGCACCGGTATCCGGCTCCCAATGACATATCCAAGATAATAAAGAAAATTCCATACGATATAGGGAACCATGACACTCCGTATTCTGGAATTCCACTTTACCATGAGGCGATCCAGGGTAAAGCCGCGAAAGAACAGATAGGAGGAAATCAGGAAGAACCCGGGTACGGCAATCTGTGCCACCGTGCCTCCTAAAAACCGTTCCATCCAGTCTGTCTTATAAGCCAGTTTTGTGCTGCCTAGGAACAGCACCGCATTGTAAGAGTGAACCCATATGACCAGAAAACTATATAGAAATGTAAACCATGTAATCTTATTTCGAAAATATTTTTCTTCCATGTGAGCCCTCCCTCCTCTCTGCATTTTTATATTTTATCACAGGACAAGAAGCTTTATCAAACTATTTTCATCAAAATAATTTTGACTAGTCAATCCGAATGATGTAAGATTTTTACATTTTTTGCATTTTTTTCAAACATACTGCGTAGAGTATATGATATAATAGGAGCACTTTCAATGATTGCTTTATATATAAGGAGATAGAAACCATGAAAAAAACAACTCGCGCTGCCTGTCTGATCCTAGTCCTACTTCTTGCAGGCTTGCCCCTCTTTGGCGGCCCGACTGCCGGAAAAGGCACTGAATCGACCAGAACCAGCGCACTTTTAGCACATTCTTCAGACAGCGGACAAGCACTGCATACTCTGGCCCTTGGTCCCGGCCTTATAAACTTATCCCCCGCGGATGAATTTTCCACTTACCAGTGGGGACTAAAAAATGACGGGGAATTTCGTCTTATAGAGCTAAAATCCAAATTTAAATCCATTGATAATATTTATGATGGACGGAATTCAAAAGACGGTACCATGAAGCCCGGTCCCGGAGACTATGAATCTACAGTGATCGGTGCTGTCACTGGAATCGATATTAACATACAGCCTGCATGGAAGCTTTATGATCAGGCTGAGAGCAAGCGCTCTGTCATTGTCGCCATCATCGATACCGGCATTGATATCAACCACCTGGAGCTTAAAGATGCCATCTGGACCAATCCCGGCGAGATTGATGGGGATGGAATTGATAATGACGGCGACGGGTATGTAGATGATATTCATGGCTGGAATTTTTATTCCGGAAACAACCAGGTCTTCACAGGCAGCGAGGACAGCCATGGAACCCATGCAGCAGGAACCATCAGCGCCGCCCGGGGAGCCTACGGCATTGCCGGGATCACGGATAATAACTACATAAAGATCATGCCTTTAAAGGCCCTGGGAGGCGAAGACGGACTGGGATCCCCGGAAGCGGTGATCCAGGCGATCCATTATGCCGAGGCACACGGCGCTTCTATCTGCAACTTAAGCATGGGAACCAATGCCTACAGCGAAGAACTGGCCCAGACCATGAAAAATTCCAGCATGCTGTTTGTGGTATCCTGCGGTAACGGCGGGGTCTCCGGACTTGGATATGATACAGATATCTACCCTGTTTATCCGGCTTCCCTTCCCTATGACAACATAATCTCCGTAGCAAACCTCATGTTTGACGGGACCTTAAGCAGTGATTCCAACTATGGCGCAACCAGCGTTGATATAGCCGCCCCAGGCAGCTACATTTTAAGCACTGTTCCAGGTAATGCCTACGGTTTTATGAGCGGCACTTCCATGGCAGCCCCCATGGTAACTGGTGTAGCCGCCATGCTCTATTCTTACAGGCAGGACATCTCCCTGTCTGATGTAAAAACGATTCTTTTAAATTCCAGCAGGAAGCTGGATACCCTAACCGGAAAGATGGTAAGCGGAGGACTCCTAGACGCATACGGAGCCCTAACTTCACGATAGCAACGAGCAATGCGAAATAAGACAGAAGAAGATTTTCATTGTGCTTGCACATAAGAAAATCTTCTTCTGTCTTATTTCATAGGGCGAATGCCCGTGAGCCAGCGGATCTGCAAGATTCGCTGGCTGCACTGCGGACTTCACCTACAATATCAATTTCACTCCAAGCCCCTTCTGAACATAGGGCAAATATTTCATATGAGAGTCATGAACCTGTCCAATGATATTTACTCTATCCTCTCCAGGCAGATCAACTCTGGCGATTTCAAGTTCTCCCATATACCTTAAATAATCTTCATTAGAAATGCAGATACTTCCCTGCTTCCTTACTTGTGACTGATTCTCATGATCCGGTTTAATGTTCCGATCGTACTGTCTTGATTCCTGGGAACGGATAACATATTCGCTGGAATCCGGTCTGTCATGATGAATAATGTCTCTTACAAATTCATAGGTAGAAAGTATGTCTGCCTTAAGTTCCACATAATCATGGCTTAAGCATTGAATATCCTTCCAGTCCTTTTCCTCCACATCCACATCACCAATCAGCACCACATCGCAGAACCCGTCATAGAAGAGCTCCAGCATGTTCAAAAGCACCTGGTCTTTCCTCTCCCGGTGTTCTTCCACCGTGGGAAGACCTTCAAACAAGGGGCCTCTCAGCTCCAGATTCCCAGGCACAAATGCCATGGTAGTAAAACCAAGATATTGAAGCCTCTGATTCATTTCCTTTGTCCGTTTCAGAGACAAGGCGGTGAACTGCTTTGGATAAAAGTTATGGCATGCTGCAAATCTGGTAAAATCTGCCCCATACTTTTTCCACTCTAAAAGTTCCTCCTCCATAATGGTGGAGGCATTAAATACCACATAAAAATCCTTAGAAATCTCTACCGTCTCTTTTGCATCAAAGCCATAATCAAGGCGGACATGGGTGATTCCAAGCTCCTTTAACTCTGCAATGCTATCTGTTTCAAACTTTTCCAGGGTTTCCGGGCCCACATCTACAATGAGATTTAAGCCACCTTCCCTGCACATGCTCAGAAGCTTAAGTACATCCGAACGGTAATCGATTCCTGTTTCTTCTGGAATGTGGAGTGAAGTAAATGCATACTTCACTCCGCTCTTTATCGCTTTCTTTATTAAGCGTTCATTCTTTTCCATTCCACTTGAAAAATAGATTGAAATTCCTGTATTCATTTATTCTCCATATACTTCGTTGATTCTGTCCTCATCCACTCCGAAGAAGTAGGTTACCAGGAAGCCGCCTGCATAAGCAATGAGCATTGAGATTATGAAACCAATCTGCTGTCCAGGCTGAACAATCAACAAACCAAACAAACCGGATACACCCTGAGAAACAGTACCAATGTGCATGAGAGCTGCAACAGCTCCACCGAATCCAGCACCAATGCAGGCAGTGATAAAGGATCTGCCAAGAGGCAGGGTTACTGCATACATCATAGGCTCTCCGATTCCAAGAATACCTACTGGTATGGAATCACGGATATATCTTTTTAATTTTGCGTTCTTTGTCTTTACATACAGTGCAATACCGGCACCTACCTGACCGCCGCCTGCCATCATAAGGATAGGAAGGAGATAGTTAATTCCTTTTGTTGCACCCTCCGGGTCATTTAACAGAGCATGAATTGGGGTCAATGCCTGGTGTAAACCTACAGCTACCAGAGGAAGGAAACCTGCTGATAAAATATATCCTCCTACAACGCCCATCTTTTCATATACAAAGCTTAAGAGGGCAAAGATTACTTTTGTTAAGCCTGCGCCTAAAGGCTGAATTACCAACAGGGCAACAATACCGCCAATAATAAGTACTAAGAGAGGGCTTACGAATGTATCAATTAAATCAGGCATACGCTTTCTGATATTCTTTTCAAGAAAAGCAAAGAATGCGCCTGCGATCAGTGCTGCTAAAAGACCGCCGGAAGCCGGATTAAAAGCTGTATTAGTAATAGGAAGAAGAATCTGAGCATCATTTACTGTTGCAAGCAGAGGCATACCCGGATTGGCAATGGACATGGCACCTGCAATCGCTCCAAGTACACCGGAACCGCCAAATTCCTTTGCTGCATTGAATCCAACTAAGATGGGCAGATAAGCAAACAGTGCCCAGCCCATGGTCCGGATACATTGATACCACCATACTCCTAAAAGTGATCCGCCGGTAGAAACATTTATAACATTACAGATACCGTTGATTAAACCTGCTGCAATGATGCCGGGAAGCAGTGCTACGAAAATATTAGAAATCTTCTTTAAAAATCTCTGTACCGGTTTATCATATTTTGCCTTTTGAAGGGCTTTATTTTCCTTTGCAACTTCATTAATATCCTGATCTGATCCGTTCTCAGCCTGGCCTTTAGGAAGACCTGTCAGCTTATAAAATTCGTCCAATACCTTATTTACTTTTCCCGGTCCAAATACAATCTGGAGCGTGTCACTTTCAACAACTCCAAGAACTCCCTCTACCTTTTTTACGCCTTCAACATCAGCCTTAGATGTATCTCTTAAACCGACACGAAGCCTTGTCATGCAGGCAGCGTTGGAAGTTATGTTCGCTTTTCCCCCAAGCAATGTTAATAATTGTTCACTGATTTGCTTATAATTCACGATAATCCTCCTTTGAATATATATTAGTTACTTAAAATATCTTATAACTCCTTTCTTTTATTTCAAAGCCTTTCGGATCTTCCCTCCGGCTTGTGATAACTTTTGTCTTGCATCCTCTGGATCACAGTCCAGCAAAATCATTGTAATAGCAGTTTTAACATGTCCTTCTGCCAGTTTTAATACCTTTTCGGCCTCTTCCCTGGTACAGCCAGTTGCTGTCATCACAATGTTCTGTGATCTTACAACAAGCTTTTCATTGCTCTGCTTTACATCCACCATAAGATTTTCATAGGCTTTACCGATTCCAACCATGCTTCCTGTTGAAATCATATTAAGGATCATCTTTTGTGCTGTTCCTGCCTTTAATCTGGTTGATCCGGTCAATACCTCAGGTCCGGTCACCGGTTCTATGGCAAGATTTGCTTTTTTACCTACATCAGATCCTTTATTACATGCAATGGCTACGGTATGACACCCTGTTTTATTTGCATAATCGAGGCCATAGATTACATAAGGAGTTCGGCCGGATGCTGCCAGACCGATCACTATATCCTTAGAAGTAAGACCAATCTCCTTTAAATCTGCCTCACATAAGGTTTCACTGTCCTCGGCTCCTTCTACCGCCGCTACAAAGGCTTTGTCTCCTCCAGCAATCAGGCCTACCACCATTTCCCTGGAAACACCAAAGGTGGGCGGACATTCTACCGCATCCAGTACTCCCAGACGACCGGAGGTTCCTGCTCCAATGTATATGATACGGCCTCCTGCATTCAGGCTGTCTGTTGCCCATTCAATCGCTGTGGCAATCTCTGAAATCACTTCCTCCACGGCTTTAACGGCCTTTGCATCTTCCTGGTTCATGATGGCCGCAATTTGAAGCGGTGACATTTCATCCAGGTTTATGGTATCCGGATTGCGGGACTCTGTTGTCAGCACTGACAAATCAATCATGCTCTGTACTTCCTTTCTTCTGTATATAATTTTTAGTAAATTTACTCATACACACATCATAATTTCGATTGACATAAGCAGTAAAAAAAATGTCTATTACATTTAATTGTGAAATTCGGGAAGACATGGCGCCGCTTCGGTGAATCAGCTCTGTTGCCGCAACAGGAAGAACGAAATCAGCCTCTAAAGCCAGTTCCGATTCCACTGCCCTTGTTATGGCGATTACCTTTGCCCCGTTTCCTTTTGCTTCCTTCACGCATTGAAGGACTTCTTCCGTAAGTCCTGAATAGCTGATGGCAATAGCCAGGTCACCTTTTCTTAGATTTCTGGCACCCAGTAACTGTGTATGCCAGTCATCGCAGACATTGCATATCACATCAGCCCTAAGGAGCTTCAAGTACAAATCTCTTGCTGCCAGAAGGGATGTTCCCAGTCCAAATAATGTAACAGTCCTGCTGTTTTCCAGCAGCTTCACACATTCTATTACAATCTTAGGTTCTATAAGCTTTTGAGTGGTTTCCAGGGATTCGATATTTTTCTTTGTGACCTTATAAATAACGTCCTCTATGGAATCTTCCCGCGTGATCTTCTGAAATGCAATGTCCCTGCTCTCCTGGAATAATGCCACCTCATAAGCAAGGGTATTCTGAAAATCCTTATATCCTTTACAGCCCAGTTTCTTGCAAAGCCTTACAACCGTTGCAGGAGAGGTATAAGTTTCTCTGGCAATCTCCTTAATACTCTTTCGGAGGACTGATTCAGGATTTTTGTTCAGTCTTTTTATCAGCTCTTTTTCCGCTTCTCCAGCATCCTGAAGATAGCTTTCAATCCTTACAAGTAGACCCTTCATGCATTTCTTCTCCTTTCTTTAAAGCCAGAAGAAATTTTACATTTTATTTACCTAATATCATTCTAGCCTTGTTGTATCATTTTTTCAATATATCCAATGATTTATGAAACTTTTTTTCATACTATGATGCTTTAACTAGAACCCATTCTATTTCTGGGACGCAGAAACCGCCTTTAAAATAATTTTAAAGGCGGTTTCTATTCTTAAATAGCTAAATATTCGTTGCACAATTGTCTATGCTTATTTCTCCAATGACCTCCAACGGAAGTTTGGAATGACATCAGACCATTTCTCGATTCCTATGATGGATTTGGCGAACTCCGTTGATTCCAGCGTGTATTTCTTTTTATCAATATCCCTGAATACCTGCCAGATTTTACGGCGTCTTGTGGCTACAATATCATCTCCCCGGTCCATTGAACATTCCCATAGTCCAAAGGATAAGCCGCTCCGCACTTCCAGAGGAGCATCCACCTGGCGGCTAAGAATATAAGCATCAATATAAGGATTGCTGTCAACCATGTAATAAGAATAAGCATAGGCGGCAGCCTGAATCTGAGCTACATTGCCTCTTGACTGGCTTGTTGCCGTAAATCCCTGTTCTGTCAAAATAATGTGGCGCACATGACCGGCGGGAGCTTTTAAAGCATCCTGAGTAAAGTAATCCGTCAGAGTGGTAAGGTTCTTAAAGTTAATAACCGGAGAGTTAAAATCATTGGTAATTAATCCGGTCTGGTCATCATCCCAGAATTCCGGCTCCGTCATCGGACATGGATAAGGATGATAGGATAGCCCCCAGTCCATCTGCCCCTGTTCATTGGCAATGGAATTAAAGGTATCTACAATCGCCCTTCCGCCGTATTTCAGCTTATTATCAATCTCATTGTTCCAGTTATAATCCAGGGAGTAATATACACGGTCATTGGCACTGGTACTCTTAATGGCTGTGTAGAAAATCCGGAAAGCATCCTGGTAAGCCTGTACGTAGCTGTTAATATCCCTGGCCCCCATATAATTCCACTGCTGGTTATTGATCTCATTGCCGATGATCCAGTTGGATATCTTCCCGTGGTTTGGATTGGAACCATTGTAACGCTCCGCTAAAAAGGAGGCAATGGCTCTCGTCTGGTCCAGTCCCTCCGGGGTTGCCGGATTGAACATGTAATAAAAGGCATTGGCATTTTTCGTTGTTCCAGGATAGATCAAATTCGGTTCAGCATCATTCCAGCCATTTAAAATAATAGCGGTTACTGTCATGCCTTTCCCGGATAAAGCACTGATCGTCTCATCATAACTTGTGATGGCATTCTTATCAAAATGATAGGTCTTTCCATCGTACTGGTAATCAATTCCCTGGCCCAGGATCTGGTGAAACGAGATATTGGTGGCAACGTGCTTCACACCTAATTCAAAGGCATCACCCAGCATGTTAAGCTGAATGTTAAGGCCCTTCTTGGTAAGAGGATCATTGAATGGCTGGGTATTTTCCGCAACCATTTCAGGGTTTGTAATATAATGAGGTTTGCTGATTTCAATATATTTTGTTCCATCCCAGACAGCAATGACGAATTTACTGTAAAGTCTGTCCTGGGCCGTATTACGGTTTAATGGAAATGTAAAGGTAACCCTGTTTCCCGGCGCTGCGGAAGCCGCATAATCGATTCTGCCGTCGAGATTGTTCTGGTAAGGCTGATGCTCCACCAGATAAAGGACACCATCCGTTCCCCCCATATCAGCATTGATATCTGCCTGAATTGTTACACTGCTCTTATCAGAATTGACCAGGCAAGACTGGATCGTCGCCTGCACTCCGGCGGCACCTACATCCGCCAGCGAAACAAAAGCAGTGGCACAGCATAAAAATGCAGCGGTTAAAAATCCGGTCACTGCCCTGCTTATATTTTTTTCCTTCATCTTCGCATCCCTCCATGTTGTCTTAATCAGGTTCTTTACAATGATAACCAATTTTCCTGCTTTTTACAATAACGTTTTTATTACGTATTTGTAAAAAAAACTTAAGACCAAGGGCATTTCAACGTTTTCTTATCCTATTAAAAGGCGGCTGCCAGCATTATCTGCCGCAGCCGCCTTTTTTATTTAATCGTTCAGACGGTATCAAGCCTTAACCTACTTTCCGGTTTCTAAGGAAAACATCTCCTTAAGCTTTTTCCCATCAAAAATGTGGTTATATACCAGATATTCATAGTTCTTTATCAGGTCACTGTATGGATTTTCCGGATTATTTAAGGCTTCCCAGGAATAGTAGGTCCCCTCTTGATCGAAGCATCCAATAGGGTGTACGACTGGAAATGTCTCTTCCATCTTAAGAAGAAACTGCTGATAAGGCGTCATCGTGACCCCGGCTCTCTTTAACACTTCGGAAGAAAGATAAATGGCTCCCATTTTTCCTTTTTCCTCTGCCTGCGTCTTATAATTGGTCCAGATCATAAACGGAGTCTGGTACCACATCAGCCGGTCCTGATTCTTTACAAGGCTGTTGGGTATTCCTGAAATTTCATCAAAGAATTCATCTTCCACGCTGGGCTGATGATCCCCAAAAAGAACGATCATGGTAGGCTCGGAGCTTTGCTCAAAATAAGAAATCAAATATTCCAGCGCTTCATCTGACCGCTTCATAAGAGATAGATACTGGTCAGCCTTTGGATACTTTCCTTTTAGATCTCCGGTCAGCCATACCTCCTGATCGAAATCATCAAACAGAGTGTCATAGCCTCCATGGTTCTGCATGGTTACATTAAAAAGAAACAGTTTATCCTCCGGATTCTCCTTGGATTCCACTCTTTCTATCAACTTTTCGTAATCTGCACGGTCACTGATATAGTTTCTAAGTAGCTCACTGCCTTCATAATCTTCTATATCCAGAAATTCATCAATTCCCATGTTCCGGTAGCATTCCTGACGGTTCCAGTTCTCTTTTGGATACGGGTGCATGGCAACCGTATCATATCCCTGGGATTTTAATGTACTTACAAGGCTGTATGTATTGGGTTTGACATTAAACTGGTAGGCAATGCTGTTCGCCGGAAGCTGGGAGATCGAATCTCCTGTCAGAAATTCAAACTCAGAATTACTGGTCAAAGATCCAAATATAGGAACACTGAGGCTTCCCTTCACCGTATTTTCCTTTAAACTGTTTAAGAAAGGAAAGTACTCCTGATTCGTTTCAAAATTTCCTGCTACTTTTAAGTCGGAATAGCTTTCATTCATAATACAGATGATATTGACCGGAGTTGTCTTATCTTCTCGATCCACATCAACATCTCCGGCCGAGGCCAGAAGGACCTGATTGTCCTCTTTCACAGAATCGTAAATCTGCTTTACCTTTGCAAAGCTGTAACCCTTTGGTTTTTTCTTCACCGCATAATTAAAGGAAACAGCCGTTGAAAGCACATATCCATATTCCTGATAGGATTCACTGACCTCCCACATATTAATTTCCAGACCTTTATACGGGATTAAGCATGTGTAAAACCATAAAATAAAGCTTAGGACAACACCGGTACTTCCTCCGGCAAAGACCAGGCGTTTGTTCCTGCCCCTTACTCTTATAGGAACTATCAGGGCAAAGAGACAGATTGCCTGGACTCCAAGACAGGCAAGGTACATTTCCTTTGTGAAGACAAATTCATAATTTCCTGCCACACTCATAGCCGTCCGCAGAGCCAAAACATCCCAGATCATAATGGGCCTTCCCCGAAAGCCTGTAACCAGATATTCTGCTACAGAAACAATATACAGAAAAACCGCAGTAAACGGGATCCCTATCCTGGTGCTGCCGCTGACAGCAAACACAGCAAGATATAATAAGTAGATCCAGCCTATATTTAAAACAGCCATGGATAGGGGAATGGTCGGCAAATTGCCAGTCACATATTCAAACAGAATATAAGATGCACAGGGAATCAAAAGCAAGATGACAGTGGTTATAAACATCCCTGCGATTTTACACCACTTTTGTATCCGTTCTCTTATCACTTAAAACATCCTCTTTTTCCATTTTTAGAATGATTTAATGGTACCACAAAGAAGCTTTGACAGCAATATACAATTTATGACAATCGTTCATTCCTGTACCGACTTTCCTGATGAACGCACTTTCTAACATCTCAATAACAGGCAATAGGCAAGTGAAAAAACATTATTGAATTTTTAATAAACGATACATGTCATCGAGGGGATTTTCTCTTTCTTTCAGATCAGGCCACGCATGAATACCATCGTCGTTTTTTCTTGGAATTATATGAAAATGAAGATGCGGCACTGACTGCTCTGCATCCGTTCCGCTGGCATTTAGCAAGTTCACTCCGGTATAGCCGCAATGGTCAACATAGTGATTTGAAATTCGTTTAACAGCACTCATGACATGTCCAAGAGTTTCATCGCCGCAGTCAAGAATATTAACCATATGGGTTTTAGGAATGACGATTGTATGTCCGTCAACCTCCTTTCCGATATCCAGAAACGCCAGTGTATGGTCATTCTCAAATATTTTATAACATGGCAGTTCCCCGTTAATTATTCTACAAAAGATGCATTCTTTCACGATATTCACCTAACCTTTTTATTATATAATTTTATCAAATATGATACCAGTAATCAATTGATTTATTTTATAAAATATTGCTGACAAAAGCAGAAAGAGCCAAGCCTCTATCGATAGAGGGCTTAGCTCTCACTTGTAAAGTGTTTTATTATAGATTTTTCGGTCCAAACCCCATGGGCAGAAGTTCCTTTAAAGAAAATATCTGATACTCATCTCTGCTTGCCGCTAATATAATCTGAAATGTTTCCGGGTCGCAGAACTCCATCATTACCTGACGGCAGACTCCGCAAGGGGCTGTAAGCCCTGTAGGGATCCCCTCTTTTCCTCCAACGATACAGATTGCTTTAAATTCCTTATCTCCCTGGCTGACCGCCTTAAAAAATGCCGTGCGTTCCGCGCAGTTGCTTGGGGTATAGGCTGCATTTTCGATGTTGCAGCCCTGATACAAAGTGCCGTCAGCTGATAAAAGCGCCGCTCCCACCTTAAATCCTGAATATGGAGTATACGCTTTGCCCATAGCCTCAAATGCCTGATCTATCATTTCCTTTACCGGAAGTATCATTTCTTCTTTCATTTCCAACCTCCTGGTCACAACCCTCTCCCAAAATCATGTTTTTCTATAATCTACAATTCCAGGGCGATTTCTATCATTTTTCCAAATCCAAGCTGCCTCTCCTCTGCGCTCAGTTTTTCCTCTCCAAAAACAAGATCGGATATCGTCAGCATGCAGAGAGCTTTTTTACCGGCTGCAGCCGCATTCATATACAAAGCCGCAGTTTCCATCTCAACAGCCAAAACTCCCATGTTGCGCCACTTTTCATTAACTCCGCCATCAGCATTATAAAAGATATCGCTGGACAGTACATTGCCCACAACCGCTTTCGTTCCCTGCTTTCCGGCCACTTCTGCCGCTCTGGCAAGGAGCTCATAATCAGCAATCGGTGCAAAGGTACCCGGAAGTCCATACTGGTAAGCATAATTGGAATCCGTGCACGCTCCCATGGCGATCACTACATCCATAAGCTCAACCTTATCCTGAAGGGAACCGGCGGAGCCAATGCGGATGATCTGGTCTACATCATAAAAATGGTACAGCTCATAGGAATAAATTCCCATGGACGGCATTCCCATTCCGCCTCCCATAACGGTAATTTCCTTCCCCTTATAGGTTCCCGTAAACCCGAGCATGTTCCGTACCGACGTTACCTGAACCGGATTTTCCAGATACGTTTCCGCAATATACTTTGCACGTAATGGATCCCCTGGCATTAAAACTGTTTTTGCTATATCACCTGTTTTTGCCCCATTATGGGGAGTTGGTGTCATCTCCATTTGATTTCCTCCTCTTTTTATGATTCATCCTGCCGTATCATCAGACGGAGGGCTTCTACTGCCGTTCGGATGGCCCCATCCGTATCATGCACGATTGGATTTTCAAGACCAAGTCTGGCTCGTTCCTGGTTCGCTAATACAAGGAATATGGAACCAACCCTTACCTTAAGCGCACTGGCCGCAACAAACAGAGCCGCAGACTCCATCTCCGAAGCCTTGCACCCCAGCCTCATCCAGGCCTCCCATTTGTTTAACAGTTCATAAGATACTGGCTTTGTTTCCGGAGAATGCTGTCCATAAAATGAGTCCTTACACTGGACAACTCCTACATGATAGGGCTTATCCAGAGCTTTTGCCGCAGCAGCCAGGGCACCTGTCACATTAAAATCCGGGACTGCCGGAAACTCAATGGGGGCGTATTCCCTGCTGGTTCCTTCCATGCGGATGGCTCCATTTGCAATAACTAAATCCCCGCTTTTTACCTCCACATCCATTCCGCCGCAGGTACCGACTCGGATGAAGGTGTCTGCACCGGACATTACCAGTTCCTCTAAGGCAATAGCTGCCGAAGGACCGCCAATCCCTGTCGATGTGACGCTGACTAACTTACCGTCTAACGTACCGGTATAGGTCACGTACTCCCTGCTGTCTGCGATCAGTTTGGGATTGTCAAAATACTTTGCGATAAGGGCACAACGTTTGGGGTCTCCGGGCAGAATGACATATCTGCCCACATCCCCTTTCCCAACCTGGAGGTGATACTGTTTTCCTTCTGTTTCTGAATAATTTGTCATACTTAATCCACCCTTCTTTATATCTCATTTTCATCAATTTTTTCTGCAACCACCGCCTTAATCCGCCGGTACTGCTCTTCATCGATAATAATGGTCCTTCCTTCCCGGGAAATATACCCTTTCTCCTCCATCTGGCTGACGCACCGGTTCACGGTCTTTATGCAAAGACCTGTACTGTTTGATAGATCTTTTCTTGCCAGCTGTATGCGGCAGGTCCCCCGGTGGGATGATTTCCGGTAAATCTCCATAAAGAGCAGGAACAGCCTGTCACTTCCCTGTAAAAATAAAAACAGACGTTCCTTCCTGACCTGCTCTAACAGGTAAACACCCATGGCCTTTACCTGTTCTAAAACCGCATGAATATCTGAAAGCATCCAGCGGCTGAACTGATCCTTGGATACACAGAGGAACCGGCAGTCCGTTTCTGTTACCAGGGTCGTCCGGTACAGCTCAAAGCCCATGAGAAATTCCATGGCTCCAAACACCTCCACCGGATAGAATCTGGTATAGTCGTAGGCGATTTCCTGAACCCTGTAATCCGTAGCCTTTACAACACCTTCCACCAGAATATAAATGGTATCCACGGTTTCATTTTCGTGAATGAAGGTGGTGCCCTTTTTTAAGTTTACTATCTTAAAGGCTTCCAGGAGCCATTTAGGCGCATTGGCCAGATAATTATTTAAGTATTCCCGCGGCTCACTGTGAAGTTCATTGATTAAAGACATAGCATCGTTCACGATCTTGCTCCTTTTCGTTTCTTTCTCTTTGATTTCATCATACCATATTTATGATCCGCCGGGAATCATTACTTGTCACTAACCTATTACCTTGCATCCTTTTCGTATGGCTGCCCGCTGGCTTTCGGTGCTGAGGATTTCCCTACAAACAGGATCAGGATCAGGATTGTAATGAGATACGGAAGCATTGCCAGAATGGACGAAGGAACTGCAAATCTTCCTCCTCCTAAAGTAACGGTAAGGGCCTGGGCCGCTCCAAATAACAGACAGGCAGCATAAGCCCCGTGAGGAGTCCATTTTCCAAAAATCACAGCCGCCAGTGCTATAAATCCCTGTCCGCTGATTGCGGTGGGTGTAAACTGAGGGATAATGGCCAGGGTCATGGACGCACCGCCCAGTCCGGCTAAAATACCGGAAACCAGCACGCAGATGTATCTGATTTTATAAACGTTAAGTCCCATGGTATCCGCAGCTGCCGGATGCTCTCCGACTGCCCTGATATGAAGCCCCCACTTTGTTTTATAAAGAAAGAACCAGATAAAAACAGCCAGCACAAACGCAATGACAACCGTCACATCCACATTTAAATTCTGAAACGCCTTTGAGTTTAAGCTTCCAAACACCTTTGGGATTTTATGAGGCACCGGAAGCGACATGGTGGCACCGTCAAAAAGCAGGCGGCATACAAAAAGAGCAACACCGGGGCCGATCAAATTGATGGCAATACCGGAAATTGTCTGGTCTGCCTTACAAGTAATTGACGCAAAGGCATGGAGAAGGGCAATCACGCCTCCTGCCAGACCGGCTGCAAAAAATCCAACCCAGGCACTTCCTGAATAATAACCCACAGTAGCCCCTGTAACAGCTCCGATGGTCATCATTCCTTCTATACCAATATTGGTGACGCCGGACCGCTCCGACACCACTCCTCCTAATGCTGCAAATACCAAAGGAGTGGAATACATAAGTGTAATGCCTACAAATAGCATCAGACTGTTAAGCATGTTTCTTACCTCCCTTCGAAAACCGGTCCACCAGCGGCGGAATGATACGGGTCAGCGCCACGAAAAATACAATGACACCGATAACGATGTTGATGATCTCTGATGGAGCCCCCACCTCGTACTGCAAAGACTGGCCGCCGTAAATCAGACCGCCAAACAGAAGTCCTGCAAAGATACAGCCAATTGGTGAACTTGCAGCAATCAGACAAACGGATAATCCGTTAAAGCCCGTATTTTCAAAGGCTGCCAATGTGGCAATCCCATGAGGAGAATTTCCGGTTATATAAAGAGAGGCAGCCAGTCCACAGATAGCCCCGGAAATAAGCATGGAATGTAAGATATTTCTATTTACGTAAATCCCAGAAAATTCCGCTGCGCTCTTATTAAAGCCTACCGCTCTCAGTTCAAATCCTTTAGCCGTTTTATATAGAAGGAACCAGATAAACACAGCCAGAATGACTGCAATAATAATTCCTACGTTCACATCTGTTTTCAGTACGGTGCTGCGTAGAAATTCATTCTGAGCAAGTGCCGCTTTTCCCGCCTCTGTCGTCTTGTAATTTCCAAGGATCATCGTATATCCGGAACGGTTGATCGGGTATGTTCCAATGGTATCCGGCTTGTGAAATCGGTTTAAAGTGCATATATAATTGGAGAAATAAAGCGCAATCCAGTTGAGCATAATACTTGTAAGAACCTCATGGATGCCAAACTTCGCCTTTAAGAAACCTGCAATCCCACCATACAATGCCCCGGCAGCCACACCTGCAAGGACTACGAGAGGAATCTGAATCACCGGAGGGAAATCAAATAGAATTCCAACTACAGTAGAGGCCACACACCCCATAATAAACTGGCCTTCGGCTCCGATGTTAAAAAGTCCGGTCTTAAACGCAAATGCAACGCCGATTCCTGTGAGAATGATAGGCGTACTCTTAATGATTACATTGGAAATGTGTTTCGGACTGGAAAAGACTCCGTCAAACAGGACGGATAGTGAATGAACCGGCGGATATCCCGCCGCCGCGAGTATGATCCCCGCTACGATAAATCCAAAGAAAACAGCGATCAAAGTCATTGTTAATGGTTTTTTTAAAATCTTTATCGCTTTATCCATGATTCTTTCCTCCTGCCATTAACAGACCAATCGTATTTTCATCTACGGTTCCCTGCCTAAACGTATCTTGAATCTTTCCGTCGTAAATAACCGCTATGGTATCAGAAACGTTCATAACCTCGTCCAATTCAAAAGAGATCAAAAGCACCGCTTTTCCTTTGTCCCTTTCACGAATCAGAGTTTTATGCACTGTTTCAATGGCTCCTACGTCAAGTCCTCTGGTCGGCTGTACCGCAATCAGTATATCCGGATTCATGGCAACTTCACGTCCGATAATGACCTTCTGCTGATTTCCGCCGGAAAGTTCCCCCACACGTCTGGAACCGCAGTCATCCGGCCGGACATCATACGCCTCGATAAGGGTTTGGGTAAACTCTTCCATTTTCTTTCTGTTTAAAATCCCTTTTCTGGAAAATGGTTCTTTGCGGCAACGCTCCAATACCGCGTTCTCATTAACAGTGAAGTCAAGGACAAGGCCCCTTTTCTGCCGGTCCTCAGGTATGATGCTGACGCCGCTGTCTATGACTGTCCTTGGGTTTGTGTTGTTAATCGGTTTTCCGCAGACCGTAATACTTCCTTTCTCTGCTGGAACCAGGCTGCTGATCGCTTCCACCAGCTCCTTCTGCCCGTTTCCGTCGATACCGGCGATCCCCACGATTTCTCCCTTATGGACCGTTAAATTCAGACCCTTTACTGCTTCAAGCTTTCTCTCGTTCTTTACAACAAGGTCTTTGATCTCTAATACCGTTTCTCCCGGCTTTGCCGGAGTTTTATCCACCACCAGTTTTACTTCATGGCCCACCATCAGCGCAGCCAGCTCTTGTCCGGAAACTTTCTCTACCGGAACCGTGTCAATGTATTCGCCCCGGCGAATAATCGTACAGGTATCGGAAGATGCCTTGATTTCCTTCAATTTATGAGTGATGATGATAATGGCTTTTCCGTCATCTATCAGATTGTGCATGATAGACAGAAGATCTTCAATTTCCTGAGGGGTTAAAACGGCGGTAGGCTCATCAAGGATTAATAATTCCGCTCCCCGGTACAACGCTTTCAGTATTTCCACTCTCTGCTGCATACCAACAGAAATATCGCAGATTTTCGCATCCGGGTCTACTGCCAGCCCGTATTTTTCAACGATATCTAAAATCTGTTTTCTGGCCTTCTTCATATCTACAATACCTGCGCGGGAGGTGGTTTCATTGCCTAAAATAATATTCTGTGTGACCGTGAAATCCTCCACCAGCATAAAATGCTGATGAACCATGCCAATGCCGTTTGCTATGGCCACATTAGGATTTTTTATGTCCACTTTTTTCCCATTGATAAAGATTTCTCCCTCATCGGCCTGATACAAACCATACAGTACATTCATTAACGTCGATTTCCCCGCACCGTTTTCACCCAGAAGAGAATGAATGCTGCCCTTCTTAACATCCAGACTCATATCCTTCAAAGCGTAAAATGCCCCGAACCTTTTTGTGATTCCGTGCATCTGGACCGCATAATCGCTGTTTCCCGTGACCATGTCAATCTTTCTCCTTTCGGTTTTACACCGCAGGCTCTTTCGATTCCTGCGGTGTAAATTATTTCTCTTCTATTTAGCGATAAATGCTTCATATTCCTCTTTTGTGGTCGGTGGTGTCAGTTCTCCGTTTTTAATCTTATCCTTCACCTTTAAGGTATCTTCATAAACACCTTCTGCCATGTTGCCATGCTCCTCAGGAATACCCACACAGTCTTCCTGTAAACCGAAGGTCAGGGTCTGACCGCCGATCTCCTTGCCGTTCATTGCTTCTTCCGATACTTCCTGAACTGCTTTACCAACTAATTTGAGAGCAGATGTCAGCACGTTTTCCGGTGCAAGATATGCCTGATCCCGGTCTACACCGATTACCCACTTGTCCGCCTCTTTGGCAGCCTCGATTACACCGGTTCCTGTACCGCCGGCCGCATGATAGATCACATCACAGCCATCCGAATACATTCTTGCAGCAATTGCCTTTCCCTTAGCAGCATCACTAAAGCTCTCTGCATACTGTACAGAAATATCAATATCTTTTCCAAGCTCTTTTGCCGCATACTTTACGCCGGCTTCAAAGCCATACTGGAATTGGTCGATTAAGCCTGAGGAAATTCCGCCTACAAAACCTACTTTTCCAGTCTGTGTGGTACGTCCTGCCACATATCCAACCAGGAAGGATGGTTCCTGGGCACGGAACATTACTCCGGTCACATTGGAAGGTGTATTCTCATAAGCGTTGTCAATGATCGCATACTGGATATCAGGATTGCTTCCGGCTGCCTCCAGCACTGCATCGGCACAGGCATAACCTACGCCCCATAACAGATTGGCACCGCTGTCTCCCAGCCTCTCTAAATTCGTTACGAAATCCGATGCCTGCTTTGACTCGATGTAGTTAACTTCTGCACCGGTCTTGTTCTTTAACTCAGTAAGGCCTTCCCATGCTGACTGGTTAAAGGACTGGTCATTGATTCCGCCTGTATCCGTAATCATTGCAACGGAAAAGCTGCTCTTCCCTCCGGAAGTTTCCTCCTGGGCTTTTGTAGTCTCCGTTTTTCCGCCTCCGCAAGCCGTAAGTGACAGCACCATAGCCGCTGTTAAACCCAATACAATACCTTTTCTCATCATAACCTGATTCCTCCATTTTTCATTCTATACAATCTGTATTTCTTTAAACCCACATTGAACCGCCAACTCCTTTAATTTCTCCATTTGGTTCTGTGTAGGGCTTTTTCTATTTTCCATTTTGCCTCTTACCCCATAATTGCGGAATGTAATAAGCTTTAACTTAAAATCCTCCAGATAAGGATTTACTTCGGCGGCCACTCCTCTGATGACCTCCTCCATATCCACTTCTTTGTCTTCTGATGGACCGGAAGAAGATTCCCCATCCAGGCATACCAGCCTTACTTCATATAATTTACCTACCTTGGCCAGATAATTTAGATTTTTTTTAACAACACTATTATCTTTACCAGTCAACCGGTGAAACACCTGGGAATCCCACGCTTTTACATCCAGCATAACTTTATCCGTCACAACCATGAGTTCCGGGTGCTTTGTAAAATCCACACAGCCGTTGCTGTCCAGAAAACAGGATAACCCGGCGTTCCCTGCAAGCGTGAATAATTCTGTGATAAATTCCGGGTATAGGCCGCATTCGCCGCCGGATACCGTGATCCCCTGGATAAACGGTATATTTTTTGAAATCTGCTCCCAGACGTCCAAAGCTTCCATCCAACGTACCTTTGGAGAAGCATAATTGGGACAGACCCGGATGCAATTATCACACTGGGTACAGACCGCTTCATCCCATATCACATTCTTTCCCGAAAGGGACAATGCACCTGCAGGACACTGGCTGACGCAAATGCCGCAGCCGTTGCACAGCCTCTGTGTCTCCGGGTTGTGGCAGTAAGCACAGGCGATATTACAGCCCTGGACAAATACTGCGGTCCGGCAGCCCGGCCCGTCCACTACGCTTAAGGGGATCATTTTGTTGATCGCGGCTTTCACTGCAGCCCCCTTACCTTCCGGTTCTCAAGATGAGCGTTGCGGTAATTATCACCGCCCAGATGTACTGTATTCTGCAATACGGCTTCACCTTCATAATATTTTTCCATCTCGCTCCGTTTGACCAGATATCCTGTTATCCGGACCAGATCACTGTCCGAGGCATAAAAACTTATATATTTGTCTCCCAGAGAAAATGCTCCCTTTACAATATCCAGCATAGCGGCCGGATTGTTTCTTCCCGTGGGATCAAACGAGAAAATATCCGCACAGCCTGTTGGGAAAAACTTGTGGAACCTGGCGCTGTGACGAAGGTGGTCATACATGAGTTCCGGTTCCATCCCTACCGGAATCCGGACACCTGAGGTAATGCCATGGTCTGAATCAATGCCGACCTGTGCGTGAAGTGCAAAATGATTGTCAAAAACCTCTGAATAGACAGCTTTTGCCGAACGCGCATAATCCGCAATCACCTGCATGATCTGCTCTGCCAAGTCATCCGCTTCTTCATTGTGACCATATGTTTTTTGTGGATCTCCCATCAACATGTTGGTGCATTCCGCCAGCCCTACAACTCCGAACATAGCAAGGAACTTATCTCTGGAGATAAGACCCTCCGTAGAGAGGAATGAGGTCTCAAAGAAATTGGATTCTTCTACAAGGAAACGAATTCTTTCATTCATGTAGTCTCCCATGCAGGAAAGACAATCAGGTAATAACTCTGTTAAAAACTGTTCTCTGCCCTTTGCTTCCGCTGCTAACCTGGGAAGGACGATTCTCGCCAATGTGTAGGAACCTCCACCAATGGGAAGGATATTATAGCAGCTTGATATCCCGTAATCCCCGTAAGTGTTTTTGTGCATCTTGTGGTTACAGATAGCCGGGTTTGCACAGTACAGGGAAGTATAAAGGGCAAGCTCTGCATAAGAATCCGGGGTAATGTCCTTATCATATTTCAGAGTCAAATTGGGAACTGCATTCTGAAGTTCCTTTTCAAGCTTTAAAATCAGGCGGCCCGCTCTCGTTTCTTCCGGCCCCAGATTAGCATGGCAGAAGCCATCGGTTATGGTCCGGTCCAAATAAATAAGGAACAGCTTCAGCTTTTTTTCCGCTTCCTCATCCGTCACCCCATTAAGAAACGGTTCAATCAGTTTATCAATGTTACCAAGATAAACTGGATAACTGGTGATAGAAGGGACGTGACGATACAGTATGGTTAAATACTGCAATACTTCATCCAGGTCCTTAGGCGCCTCCATCTGCAAAAATTCACAGCCGTTTTTAACTGCTTTTTCATAGTCCGGCATTATGTATCTGGGGCGGTAAGGAGCATGCCCTTCATCCAGATCGCAAATCGCACCAGTGTCCATATAATGGTGGGTTCTTTCGGGTATGGAAAGCACCTCCAGACTATTTTCCGCCGCATGGGCCAGGGCTACAACTTTCTGCTCATAAGTCAGGTTCTTTGATGTTACAATGTCTAAAATTTTATTCATGCATCCTACCTCTTTCATTTCAAGTCTTATCCATCATAAAAGGACTTATATCTCTGATACCCCTGAAATATTCACATTATAGCAATTACTTTTCACTATCTAAAGGACTTATGTCCTTTTTTAAGCAAAAATAATACGATTTGTACATAAGTAACATTTTTGTATGTACTATTTTAGTAAAAATCACAATGGATCCAATGATATTTGTGCACTATAAACTAAAATATTATGAAAGCTTAGAATAATCATCGGAAAATAATACCATTTTAACAATAAAAAAAGAGCCGAAGCTCCTTATTAACTAAGGGCTTGGCTCTCAATTTTAATTATTCAACGATAGTAGCAACTCTACCTGAACCTACTGTACGGCCGCCTTCACGGATAGCGAAACGAAGACCCTGCTCCATAGCTACCGGATGAATCAGCTCTACAGACATTTCTACGTTATCACCAGGCATACACATCTCTGTGCCAGCTGGTAAATCGCAAACGCCAGTAACGTCAGTTGTTCTGAAATAGAACTGAGGTCTGTAGTTGTTGAAGAAAGGAGTATGACGTCCACCTTCATCTTTTGTTAAAACGTAAACCTGAGCGGTAAACTTCTTATGGCACTTTACAGAACCTGGTTTAACCAGACACTGACCTCTTTCGATATCAGTTCTCTGAACACCACGAAGTAATGCACCGATGTTATCACCAGCCTGAGCTTCGTCAAGCAGCTTACGGAACATCTCGATACCGGTTACAACAACCTTACGAGTCTCTTCATGGATACCAACGATTTCAACTTCATCAGATACATGTAAAGTACCACGCTCTACTCTACCGGTAGCAACGGTACCACGGCCTGTGATGGAGAAAACGTCCTCAACTGGCATTAAGAATGGCTTATCTGTCTCACGTACAGGATCTGGAACCCACTCATCTACTGCCTTCATTAATTCAAGAACCTTGTCGCCCCAAGAGCTTGTAGGATCTTCAAGAGCCTTTAAAGCAGAACCCTGGATGATTGGTGTATCATCGCCTGGGAATTCATACTCGTTTAACAGCTCACGGATTTCCATGTCTACTAATTCAAGTAATTCTGCATCGTCAACCATATCGCACTTGTTCATGAATACAACGATGTAAGGAACGCCTACCTGACGGGAAAGCAGGATGTGCTCTCTGGTCTGAGCCATAACACCATCGGTAGCAGCTACAACTAAGATAGCGCCGTCCATCTGAGCAGCACCAGTGATCATGTTCTTAACGTAGTCAGCATGTCCTGGGCAGTCAACGTGTGCATAGTGTCTCTTCTCTGTCTCATACTCAACGTGAGAAGTAGAAATTGTGATACCACGCTCTCTCTCTTCTGGAGCCTTATCGATATTCTCGAAAGCTACTGCCTGTCCAGTACCTAATCTTTCATGAAGAGTCTTTGTGATTGCAGCTGTTAAAGTAGTTTTGCCGTGGTCAACGTGACCAATAGTACCGATGTTACAATGGGTTTTGTTTCTTTCAAACTTAGCTTTAGCCATTTTATAACGTCCTCCTTAATTTATGCTCTATTTGAGCTTTAATTTTTATGTTAGGCTGTTTTTTATTATATGCTATTTGTGCACTATTTTCAAGCCTATTTGACGGATTCCAGGCAGTCAAAGCTGCCTGAAACCCAGTGGAACCTGTTAGGAATTATTTGCCCTTTTTCTCTGCAAGAACTTTTTCCTGTACACTCTTCGGTACCTGCTCATATTTCTCGAAGAACATGGAGTAGTTACCGCGTCCCTGTGTTTTGGAACGTAAATCTGTAGAATAACCGAACATCTCTGCTAACGGAACATATGCTTTAACCATCTTTCCGCCGCCGATGTCTTCCATACCTTCGATACGGCCACGACGGGAGTTAATATCACCGATAACATCGCCCATATAATCTTCTGGCATGGTTACTTCTACCTTCATGATCGGCTCAAGAAGAATGGCTCCACCCTTGTTCATAGCATCCTTAAACGCCATGGAACCGGCGATGTGGAATGCCATTTCACTGGAGTCTACCTCATGGTAGGAACCGTCGTATACGTTTGCCTTAACACCCAGTACCGGGAATCCGCCCAGAATACCGGACTTAGTAGCTTCCTCGATACCTTGGCCGACTGCCGGAATGTATTCCTTCGGAATCGCACCACCGACAACGGAAGACTCAAACTTAAAGGTCTCTTCGCCGTTAGGATCCATCGGCTCAAAACGAACCTTACAGTGTCCGTACTGTCCACGTCCACCAGACTGTTTCGCATACTTGCTGTCAACTTCAATAGACTTTGTAAATGTCTCCTTATAAGCAACCTGAGGAGCACCTACATTGGCTTCTACGTTGAACTCACGAAGCAGACGGTCTACGATGATCTCCAGATGAAGTTCACCCATACCGGAAATGATAACCTGGCCAGTTTCCTGGTTGGTCTTTGCACGGAAGGTAGGATCTTCTTCTGCAAGTTTTGCTAAAGCTTCGCCCATCTTGCCCTGACCAGCTTTGGTCTTTGGCTCGATAGCGATATCGATAACCGGCTCTGGGAATTCCATGGATTCCAGAATTACCGGATGCTGTTCGTCACAGATCGTGTCACCAGTTGTTGTAATCTTAAAACCAACAGCAGCAGCGATATCACCGGAATATACTTTGTCCAGCTCAGATCTCTTGTTGGCATGCATCTGAAGGATACGTCCAACACGCTCTTTTTTGCCCTTGGTTGCATTCAGCACATAGGAACCGGAATTCATAATACCGGAATATACGCGGAAGAATGCCAGCTTTCCAACGAACGGGTCTGTCATGATCTTAAATGCAAGAGCAGAAAATGGCTCTTCATCAGAAGAATGACGCTCGATTTCATTGCCGTCCATATCAACACCCTTAATAGAAGGAATGTCAGTAGGAGCAGGCATAAACTCAAGAACTGCATCAAGGAGCTTCTGAACACCCTTGTTTCTGTATGCGCTACCGCAGCATACAGGAATAGCTGTACAATTACAGGTTGCAGTTCTTAATACTTTCTTTAATTCATCTACGGAAGGCTCTTCACCTTCCAGGTATACCATCATTAAGTCATCATCTAACTCGCAGATTTTTTCAACTAATTCGGCACGGTAAAGCTCTGCATCATCCTGCAGATCTTCTGGGATATCAACGACAGAAACATCATCGCCCTTATCACCGTTAAAGATATAAGCCTTCATTTCGAACAGATCGATGAGTCCCTTGAATTCATCTTCTGCACCGATAGGCAGCTGAATGCAGATTGCATTCTTGCCCAGACGGGTTTTGATCTGTTCAACAGCGCCGTAAAAATTTGCACCCATGATATCCATCTTGTTGATGAATGCCATACGTGGAACGTTGTAGGTATCAGCCTGACGCCATACGTTCTCGGACTGTGGTTCAACACCGCCCTTTGCACAGAATACGCCTACGGCGCCATCCAGTACACGTAAGGAACGCTCAACCTCTACTGTAAAGTCAACGTGTCCTGGAGTATCAATGATGTTGATACGATACTCAGGAGCGCCCGGCTTCACCTGGCAATTTTCATGCATGGTCCAGTGGCAAGTTGTAGCAGCTGAAGTAATTGTGATACCTCTTTCCTGCTCCTGCTCCATCCAGTCCATGGTGGCAGTACCTTCATGAGTATCACCGATTTTGTAGTTTACACCAGTATAATAGAGGATACGCTCGGTCAATGTAGTTTTACCTGCATCGATATGGGCCATAATACCAATATTTCTGGTTCTTTCCAATGGATATTCTCTTCCAGCCAAAGCTTTTTCCTCCTATTAGAATCTGTAGTGAGAGAATGCCTTGTTTGCCTCAGCCATCTTGTGCATATCTTCTTTCTTCTTTACAGCAGCACCGGTGTTGTTGGCAGCATCCATTATCTCATTAGCAAGTCTTTCTTCCTGAGTCTTTTCGCCTCTCTTACGAGAGAACAGAGTAATCCATCTTAAGGCTAAAGTCTGTCTTCTCTCCGGTCTTACTTCGATCGGCACCTGATAGGTAGCTCCACCGATACGTTTTGCCTTTACTTCAAGTACAGGCATAATGTTGTTCATAGCTTCTTCGAATACTTCAACGGCTGGTTTACCAGTCTTTTCTTCTACACGGGTAAATGCACCGTATACGATCTTCTGAGCAACACCCTTTTTACCATCATACATGATGTTGTTAATCAGCTTTGTAACAACTTTGTTATTATAAAGCGGATCCACTAATACGTCTCTTTTTTGAGTATGTCCTTTACGTGGCACGTTACTTCCCTCCTTAATATGGCCGTTCAGCCTTTACCGACTAATCGGCTATTCATTAGATCCTAGGTACTCACAAACATTCAAGTTGCGTTCGCGCTCGGTTTCTATATATATAACCCTGCAACCTACAGGTTCAATATCTAAAGTCCGGCACTAGAAATTCAAATGTGTGGTCTAATTATTTTTTATCTTTCGGTCTCTTTGCACCATACTTGGAACGAGCCTGTCTTCTGTTTGCTACTCCTGCGGTATCAAGTGTACCTCTGACGATATGGTATCTGGTACCTGGTAAGTCTTTTACTCTACCGCCACGGATTAAAACAACGCTATGCTCCTGAAGGTTATGACCTTCACCTGGGATGTAACTTGTTACTTCGATTCCATTAGAAAGACGTACTCTGGCGATCTTTCTAAGAGCTGAGTTAGGCTTTTTAGGTGTAGCAGTTTTAACTGCCGTGCAGACACCCCTCTTCTGTGGAGCAGAAATATCAGTTGCCTTCTTCTGTAAAGAGTTGTAACCCTTCTGCAGAGCTGGTGCCTGAGATTTCTTTGCGCTTGTCTGTCTACCCTTTCTTACTAACTGGTTAAATGTTGGCATTCCATTCACCTCCTGTGATATTGTCTGTGGTTGCTGTTATCTTCAGCTTAATTTACGCACAAAAACATGACGCGTTAATGCACGCCTAATTATTATATACATTTTGTATTTTTCTGTCAAGGATTTTTTTCAAATAGGCACTGCCGATCTATTAAAAAGGTAAAATTTCTAAAAAACAAGAGCATTCAATGCCTGAAACCCGGAGCAGGAATTTCAGAAAACTCCAGCTCCGGGTTTTGCAATTTAAGGATTATCTCATTGCTTATTCTTCTATCTCGTTCTCGTCAATATCCAGAACCTCTTCCGCCTCATTGAATCCATCTTCTGCCAAAAGAATCTCATCCTCATCCTCTAACAGCTTGATCTCATCCTTGTCTTCGAAAGCTGAATCTGTATTCAGTCCGATGGTGCGGTAACGCTTCATACCGGTACCTGCCGGAATCGGCTTACCGATGATTACGTTCTCCTTCAGACCAATTAAGTGATCGACCTTGCCATTAATCGCAGCTTCGGTCAGAACCTTTGTAGTCTCCTGGAAGGAAGCGGCGGATAAGAAGGAATCAGTAGCCAGAGATGCCTTTGTAATACCAAGCATAACCTGCTTTCCTTCTGCCGGGTTCTTTCCTTCTGCAAGAAGAGCTTCGTTTAAGTCATTGTAATCCAGAACATCCATGGAGGTTCCCGGAAGCACATCACTGTCTCCGCTCTCCTCGATTTTGATCTTCTTAAGCATCTGTCTTACGATCATCTCAACGTGCTTATCATTGATCTCAACACCCTGTAAACGGTATACACGCTGTACTTCCTGGATCATGTAATCCTGGACAGCACGAACGCCTTTGATCTTTAAGATATCGTGTGGGTTCACACTACCTTCTGTCAGCTCATCACCGGCCTCGAGCACCTGGCCATCCTGAACCTTGATTCTGGATCCGTAAGGGATCAGATAGGTCTTGGAATTGCCTGTTTCATTCTCTGTAACAATGATCTCCCGCTTTTTCTTAGTGTCCTTAATGGCCACTACGCCGCTGAATTCTGCAATGATTGCAAGACCCTTTGGCTTACGAGCCTCAAAAAGCTCCTCGACACGGGGAAGACCCTGGGTGATATCGCCACCGGCAACACCGCCGGTATGGAAGGTACGCATGGTCAGCTGGGTTCCTGGCTCACCGATGGACTGTGCAGCAATGATACCGACTGCTTCGCCTACCTGAACCGGCTGTCCGGTTGCCATGTTGGCACCGTAACATTTTGCGCAGACACCCATATGGGATTTACAGGTTAATACGGTACGGATTTTCACGGAATCACGGCCAAGCTTCTTTAACACGTTCATAACCGCAGCTGCACGCTTCGGTGTACACATGTGGTTCGCCTTTACGATTACTTCTCCGGTATCCGGATCTGTAATAGTTTCTGCAATGAACCGTCCTGTGAGACGCTCCTGCAGGCCTTCAATGGTTTCCTGACCATCCGTGAATGCTTTGATCTCCATAAACGGAGTATCCTTGCCTTCGCAGCAGTCGATCTCACGGATAATCATATCCTGGGAAACGTCTACGAGACGTCTGGTCAAATAACCGGAGTCAGCCGTACGGAGAGCCGTATCGGAAAGTCCTTTACGTGCACCGTGAGCGGAGATAAAGTACTCCAGTACGTCAAGACCTTCACGGAAGTTGGACTTGATAGGAAGTTCGATGGTGTGACCGGTTGTATCGGCCATAAGTCCACGCATACCTGCAAGCTGTTTGATCTGTTTATCAGAACCACGGGCTCCGGAATCGGCCATCATATAGATGTTGTTGTATTTATCAAGTCCGGTCAGCAGATCATGGGTCAACTGATCATCAGTTACTTTCCATGTGTCAATTACTTCTTTATAACGCTCTTCCTCCGTAATAAGTCCGCGGCGGAAGTTCTTTGCAATCTGGTCAACCGTTGCCTGTGCATCGGCAATCAGCTTCGGTTTGCTCTCCGGTACTGTCATGTCGGAAATGGAAACGGTCATAGCGGCTTTGGTAGAGTATTTATAACCGATGGCCTTAATATCATCTAAGGTTTCTGCAGTCTGAACTGCACCATGAACGTTAATAACCTTTTCAAGGATCTGCTTTAACTGCTTCTTTCCTACATGGAAATCAACTTCCATCAGAAGTTCGTTGCCTGGAATCGTCCGGTCAACAAAGCCAAGGTCCTGAGGAACGATCTCATTGAAAATGAAACGTCCTACAGTTGATTCTACGGCTCCGGTCTTTATGGTACCATCCGCCATTTTTTTGCTCACTCTGGCTTTAATTCTGGAATGAAGGGTAACTGCCTGGTTTTCGTAAGCGAGAATGGCTTCATTCACACTCTTAAATACCATTCCTTCGCCCTTGGCTCCCGGCCTTTCCTGGGTCAGGTAGTAAATACCAAGAACCATATCCTGTGAAGGAACTGCCACAGGACCACCGTCTGACGGCTTTAATAAGTTGTTAGGTGATAACAGAAGGAAACGGCATTCTGCCTGTGCTTCTACGGAAAGAGGCAGATGGACTGCCATCTGGTCTCCGTCAAAGTCGGCGTTAAACGCGGTACAAACCAGAGGGTGAAGCTTAATTGCTTTACCTTCTACCAGAATTGGCTCAAATGCCTGAATACCAAGTCTGTGAAGGGTAGGCGCACGGTTTAACATAACCGGATGTTCCTTGATAACATCTTCCAGAACATCCCAGACTTCTGTCTGAAGACGCTCTACCATCTTTTTTGCATTCTTTATATTGTGAGCGGTTCCGTTGGAAACCAGCTCCTTCATAACGAAAGGCTTAAACAGCTCGATCGCCATTTCTTTTGGCAGACCGCACTGATATATCTTAAGCTCCGGTCCGACTACGATAACAGAACGGCCGGAATAGTCAACACGCTTTCCTAAAAGGTTCTGACGGAAACGGCCCTGTTTTCCCTTTAACATATCGGAAAGAGACTTTAAGGCACGGTTTCCCGGTCCGGTTACCGGTCTGCCCCTTCTACCGTTGTCGATAAGAGCATCCACCGCTTCCTGAAGCATACGCTTTTCGTTGCGGACAATGATGTCCGGAGCTCCCAGCTCCAAGAGACGGGCAAGACGGTTGTTACGGTTTATGATTCTTCTGTATAAATCATTTAAGTCAGAGGTAGCAAAACGGCCGCCGTCAAGCTGTACCATAGGACGGATATCCGGCGGAATTACCGGAACCACTGTCATGATCATCCACTCAGGCAAGTTGCCGGAGTTGCGGAATGCTTCCACGACCTCAAGTCTCTTGATAATCCTGGCACGCTTCTGTCCGGTCGCTTCCTTTAACCCCTTCTTTAACTCCTCAGAGTCCTTTTCAAGGTCAATAGACTGTAAAAGCTCCAGAATAGCTTCAGCTCCCATTCCTACGCGGAAGGCGCCGTAGCCGTATTTTTCCATTTCTTCCCGGTATTCTTTTTCCGATAAGACCTGCTTATACTGCAATCCCGTATTTCCGGCATCAAGAACCACATAAGATGCGAAATAAAGCACCTTTTCTAAGGTTCTCGGAGAAATATCCAGGATCAGACCCATACGGCTGGGAATTCCCTTAAAATACCAGATGTGGGAAACAGGAGCCGCAAGCTGTATATGGCCCATACGCTCTCTGCGGACACTGGCCTTGGTTACTTCAACGCCGCATCGGTCACAGATAACGCCTTTGTACCGGATTTTCTTATATTTACCACAATGGCATTCCCAGTCTTTGCTTGGTCCGAAGATCCGTTCACAGAACAAACCGTCTTTTTCCGGCTTTAAGGTTCTGTAGTTGATTGTCTCAGGCTTTTTAACCTCACCATGGGACCACTCCAAAATCTTCTCCGGAGATGCCAAACCGATCTTTATGGCATCAAATGTCATTGGGTGGTAAGTTTCATTGTTTTCAGGCATGAGCGGTTCTCCCTTCTATTATTCTTCGTCTGAATCGTCAAATTCTGCGTCATCGAAATCCTCAAAAGAATCGTCGACACCGTCTGCTTCTACTTCCTCTATTTCCTCTTCTTCCTCTTCTTCCACACTTACCAGCTCAGCATCCTTGAATTCCTGCTTCTGATAACCGTAGTTGCCAAAGGACTCTTCATCCCGGTAACGTCTGTCGCCCTCAATGATGGATCTTAAATCAGTCTCTTCATAATCGGTGCTTTCCGCAATCTGAACCTCTGTATTGTCATCACGCAGCACTCTTACATCCAGCGCCAGTGACTGAAGCTCTTTTAACAATACCTTAAAGGATTCAGGAATTCCCGGTTCAGGAATATTATCACCCTTGATGATGGCCTCGTAGGTCTTCACACGACCCACCACGTCATCGGATTTCACGGTCATGATCTCCTGCAGTGTGTAGGAAGCGCCATAAGCCTCCAGGGCCCAAACCTCCATCTCTCCGAAACGCTGGCCGCCGAACTGGGCTTTACCGCCGAGAGGCTGCTGGGTAACCAGAGAGTAAGGACCTGTGGAACGGGCATGAATCTTATCGTCAACCAGATGGTGAAGCTTCAAATAATGCATGTGGCCAATGGTAACCGGGCTGTCAAAGAACTCGCCGGTACGTCCGTCACGAAGACGAACCTTACCGTCACGGTTAATAGGAACACCCTTCCACAATTCCTTGTGATCCAGGTGATCACCCAGATACTCGATAACCTCAGGCTTTAAGGTATCATTATATTTCTCCTGGAAATCTTCCCACTCCATATTTACATAATCGTTGGCTACATCCAGGGTATCCATAATGTCAATCTCGTTTGCACCGTCAAATACCGGAGTGGATACGTTAAATCCAAGAGCTCTAGCCGCAAGGCTTAAGTGGATCTCAAGCACCTGTCCGATATTCATACGGGACGGCACGCCCAGAGGGTTTAATACGATATCTAACGGACGGCCATTGGGCAGGAACGGCATATCTTCTACAGGGAGTACACGGGAAACAACACCCTTGTTACCATGACGGCCGGCCATCTTATCACCTACAGAGATCTTTCTCTTCTGGGCAATGTAAATGCGTACGGTCTGGTTCACACCTGGGGAAAGTTCGTCGCCGTTTTCTCTTGTAAATACTTTTGCATCTACGATAATTCCGTAAGCACCGTGAGGTACCTTTAAGGACGTATCGCGGACTTCTCTTGCCTTCTCACCAAAGATGGCACGTAACAGACGCTCCTCTGCGGTCAGCTCGGTCTCTCCCTTAGGAGTAACCTTTCCAACCAGAATATCACCAGCGCGGACTTCCGCTCCGATTCTTATGATTCCTCTTTCGTCAAGATCCTTTAAGGCATCCTCACCAACACCAGGAACATCTCTTGTGATCTCTTCCGGCCCTAACTTGGTATCACGGGCTTCCGCCTCATATTCCTCAATATGAACAGAAGTGTAAACATCTTCCTGTACCAGCTTTTCGCTTAAGAGAACCGCATCCTCGTAATTGTAACCTTCCCAGGTCATGAAGCCGATCAGAGGGTTCTTACCGAGAGCGATCTCACCATTCTGAGTGGATGGGCCGTCTGCAATAACTTCTCCCTTTTCCACGTGGTTGCCCTTATATACGATTGGCTTTTGGTTATAACAGTTAGACTGGTTGCTTCTTTTAAATTTAGTCAGGCGGTAAACATCTTTTCCGCCGTCGGAATCTCTCTTAATGATGATTTCGTTGGAAGCGGAGCGCTCCACAACGCCGGTATTTCTGGCAACAACACAAACGCCAGAGTCTACCGCTGCCTTTGATTCCATGCCGGTTCCTACGACTGGGGTCTCTGTGGTCAGCAGAGGCACGGCCTGACGCTGCATGTTTGATCCCATGAGCGCACGGTTCGCATCGTCGTTTTCAAGGAAAGGAATCATGGCAGTTGCAACGGAAAATACCATCTTCGGAGAAACGTCCATAAGATCAATGTTTTTCCTCTGGAATTCGGAAGTTTCTTCACGGAAACGTCCGGAAATATTCTTATGAACGAAATGGCCATCATCATCAATCGGTTCATTCGCCTGTGCAACCACGAAATTATCTTCTTCGTCAGCTGTCAGGTAAACGACTTCATCCGTAACCACCGGATTCTGGGCGTTGGTCTTATCCACCACGCGGTAAGGAGCTTCTACAAATCCATACTGGTTTACCCTTGCATAAGTAGCGAGGGAGTTGATCAGACCGATGTTAGGACCTTCCGGGGTCTCAATCGGGCACATACGTCCATAATGGGTGTAGTGAACATCTCGGACCTCAAATCCGGCACGGTCTCTGGAAAGACCGCCAGGTCCCAATGCGGATAAACGTCTCTTATGAGTCAGCTCTGCCAGCGGGTTGTTCTGATCCATGAACTGTGACAGCTGGGAACTTCCAAAGAACTCCTTTACTGCTGCTGTAACAGGTTTTATGTTAATCAATGACTGAGGTGTAATGCCATCCATATCCTGTGTTGTCATACGTTCCCTGACTACACGCTCCATTCTGGAAAGACCAATACGGTACTGATTCTGTAAAAGCTCACCAACGGCACGGATTCTACGATTTCCCAAATGGTCGATATCATCAGCCATTCCCACTTCTTCTTCCAGATGCATGTTGTAGTTAATGGAAGCTAAAATATCTTCCTTTGTAATATGCTTAGGAATCAGTTCGTTAATATTTCTGTGAAGTGCTTTTTTAAGAGCCTCTTCATCAGCGCTTCCAGCTTCTGCCAGGATTTTTTCAAGTGCAGGATAGAATACTAATTCTGTAATACCTGCTTCCTTTGGATCAAAGTTTACAAAAGAACTTAAATCAACCATTAAGTTGGAAAGGACCTTTTGCTTACGCTCCACTCCCTCCAGCCATACAAACGGAACAGCCGCATTCTGAATGTCGATTGCAAGCTGCTTGTCTACTGTGCTTCCAGCCTCTGCTAAAATTTCTCCGGTTGTGGTGTCAACCACATCCTCAGCAAGAACATGGCCTGCAATACGGTTTTTAAAATGAAGCTTTTTATTGAATTTATATCTACCGACCTTTGCAAGATCGTATCTTCTGGGGTCAAAGAACATACTATTTAACAAACTTTCAGCACTATCAACAGATAAAGGTTCACCTGGGCGGATCTTCTTATATAACTCCAATAAGCCATCCTGGTAATTATCGGAAGTATCCTTACCAAAGCTGGCTAATAATTTTGGTTCTTCACCGAACAGTTCAATAATTTCCGCGTTGGTGCCAAAGCCCAGGGCACGGATCAGCACGGTAACCGGAACCTTTCTGGTTCTATCTACACGAACGTAGAAAATGTCATTGGAGTCTGTTTCATACTCCAGCCATGCACCCCTGTTCGGGATTACAGTACAGGCATAAAGCTCTTTCCCTACCTTGTCATGTTCGATACCATAATATATACCTGGGGAACGTACCAACTGGCTAACAATAACTCGCTCGGCACCGTTGATCACAAAGGAACCGGTATCTGTCATAAGCGGAAGATCACCCATGAAGATCTCATGTTCATTAATCTCATCTTTATCTTTATTGCAAAGCCTTACCTTTACCTTTAAAGGAGCTGCATAGGTTGCATCTCTTTCTTTGCATTCTTCTATTGTGTACTTGAGGTCATCCTTACATAATGTAAAGTTGACAAACTCAAGACTTAAGTGTCCTGCAAAGTCTGCAATCGGAGAGATGTCTTCAAAGACTTCCTTTAATCCTTCATCAAGGAACCACTGATAGGAATTCTTTTGAATCTCAATCAGGTTAGGCATCTCAAGCACTTCTTTTTGTCTTGAGAAGCTCATTCTCAGGCTCTTACCGGCTGGGACCGGACGCATTCTGCTTTTCTCCATTGACGTTTCACCCCTGTTTTCTTTCTAATCGTTTCTGTTTTTGGGCATAAATATGCCGTTAAGGCACACAAATCCACAATAGTGCACATTCCATAATAACATGGCTTTGTCAACGTGTCAAGCATTTTTTACTTGTATTCTCCAATAAAATGTGTTATACTATTGCAGATAGGCCCAATTTACAAAATGAACTATTGGAGGTATTCCCGGTGAGCACATTTTTAAACGTATTATTAGTGATTCTTTTTATCGCAGCCGTGGCTATGGCGGTTCTTTATTTTCTCGGAAGAAAGCTGGAAAAGCGTCAGGTAGAACAGCAGCAGGCATTGGAAGCTGCAGCACAGTCCGTATCCATGCTGGTAATTGATAAAAAGAAAATGAAGCTAAAAGATGCAGGGCTTCCTAAGATCGTGTATGAACAAACCCCATGGTATATGCGCCGCACAAAGCTGCCCATTGTAAAAGCAAAGGTTGGCCCAAAGGTCATGACACTGATCGCTGACGCCAAGGTATTCGAAGTGCTTCCGGTCAAAACAGAAGCAAAGGTTGTGGTAAGCGGTATCTACATAACCGAGATCAAGAGCCTTCGGGGCAAAGCGGTTCCACCGGCGCCGAAAAAGAAAAAGTTTTTGGACAGGTTTAAAAAGAGCGGAAAGTAAGATATCTGGTTTCTGTATTAGCAAATACATCAATACCCGTTTTTTAGTAAGTAATCTGTATCGTAAAGAGATCTGTGCAGAATGCCGGAGGGCGACTTTAGTCGCACCCTGGCATTTTTTGTTGATAAAAATAATTTATTTGAACTTAAAATATAATTTGGTCGATTTTTTGCAAAAATAGAGTTGTGAAAATAACCTATTATGTTTCCTTATATATTAGGAAGGAACACCAATCATAAACGTCATTTAAAACAGATATAATTACACGTATTTGAAAATATTTATCAGTACTATCTCAATGCTGAAACGAAAACATAAATTACAATTTTCTTTCAATTTAGTTTGAATCTTATATTAATCTTAATCTTATTACAGATCAATCTGAAATATTAATATTATGATTGTTTTCAATTTAATTTTAAAAAACCTATTGACAAAGTTATATACTTAATATACAATCAAGCTACAAGGTAGTTAGCCATAACTAACCTCTTTATAAAAATAACCTTTTCACTGCATAACCAGAAACGAAAGGAGAATTATTATGTTTAATCAAATACAATTACCATACGCATATAACGCATTAGAGCCCCATATCGACGCTCTCACAATGGAGACCCATTACTCCAAGCATCACGCAGCATATACCAAAAATTTAAATGACGCTGCAAAAAAGGCCGGTGTTGAAGACAAAGAAATCACCGCCCTGCTCTCCTCCCTGGACAGCATTTCCGACGAATCTCTCAGAAAGGCAATCCGAAACAACGGGGGAGGATTTTATAATCATAACCTGTATTTTTCCACTATGAGCCCTTCCGGCGGTGGACAGCCTGAGGGCCCCCTAAAGGATGCGCTGGAAAAAACTTTTGGTAGTTTTTCTGACTTTCAAAATCAGTTAAGCGGCCTGGCTGCAGGCCAGTTTGGATCCGGCTGGGGCTGGCTCTCAGCAAACCGTGATGGAAAGTTGGTTCTTTCAGCCAGTGCGAATCAGGACAATCCCCTCATGGAAGGCGGAGGGTTTGTACCGATTTTAGGCATTGATGTTTGGGAACATGCCTACTACTTAAAATATAAGAACCTTAGAGCCGACTATATTAAAGCATTTTTTGATGTTATTGATTGGAAGGCTGTTGCAGCAAACTATGAAAACATAATGAACAGCTAAGAAAAGGAGGATTATCAAGCTGGCCGAAGACGATGGCGACGGCGCGACCGTAGATCAATTTAACGGCTATCTGGCCGAAGACCAGAAGCTTCTGTGGATGCTGATGTCATATATAAGCTAATAGAATGCCGCTTCCTGATGGTATATCATTAGGAAGCGGCATTTTTTGCAAATAATTTACCAGTTTCACCATAATAGTACCAGTTATTCTCATCACTACTCCAATATTGGCTTGTCATAAAATACTAGAAAGGACGCATTGCAGCCCGACTATCAAATAGTCAGGCATGCAATGCGTCCTATAAATTAGACAAAACTCATCTTGGATTATAATTAATCCTCAACAAAAACTCCTATGATATTCTCACTGCTCTGTACGTAGCAACGATCGTTACCATCTTTAGCTTTAGTCTTACTCTTCTGTACAGAACCAGAAGTGTTGACTAATTTATAAACGGTATTATCCTTTTCAGCTGCCTTTTTATAGTCAATATCATAGTATTCAGTATACTTGCCACCCTTTAACTTTTCCGCATTAGGTGTAGCATATCCCTTATCCTTAGCTTCTTTAATAAAGTCATCTGTAGTTAATATTGAATATTCGACACCATCAGTACCCTTTTTAGCATCTTTTACGGTTTCAATTTTAATAACAGAATACTTATCATCTTTGTCTGCCTTTAAAAGCATACCAGCTAAATAATATTTGCTGTCATCAACACCAGTTTTACCAGCACCCTTATAGCTACCGGACTTATTGAATAAGAAGTTGAAGTTATCACCATCAATTTCAACAGTCTGCTTATTTGTCTTCATCGCGCCATCAGAACCGCTGCCAAAGTAATAGCAGTAATATTTCTCACCCAACAGGGTATTAGCGCTATCTTTGAAATTATCTTCTGTATCAAACTTAGCATCATTACGATCATCATCAGATAAGATAGTATCAATCTTAGTTGTGCTATCATCCTCAAATTTGATAAACTTCAGGCCATCTTTCATTCTGCCATAATCATCAAATGCATACTTCTTACCATTAATAGTCTTGATTTCAGAAGCGACCAATTTACCATCTTTATCAGAATAGTACCAAGAATCTTCATCGTCATCATAGTCACCTTCATGAAGATTAATATCAGGAACTACCTTAAACCAACCCTTCGTTACTCTGGCACCATCTTCCGGTGATCCATAGTATCTCCAATTTGTGGTATAATCAGAAGTACCCTGTGGTTTCGTAATACTACCAGTAGCAACTGTAGATGTTGTTGGGGTAGCATCATAGATTACCCACTCAGCATTCATACGGCCATGCTCATCGAAACTATATTTTTTACCATTAATAGTTTTGCCAGTTTCTTTGACCATTTTCTTACCATTATCTTTGAAATAGAACCAACGTGTCTGATTCTCATCATCAAATACCTTGGAGCTGGAATGCCAAGCATCATCCTGATCATATTCATTATCTACAATGTCAAGATAAACCCAACCGATTGTCTGTGCGCCATCATTCTCATCACCACAGTAATAAAGGCCGTCGCCTTCTTTCCAAGCGTCATCACCGGTTTTTCTATCTCCGTCTTCACCAATCCAGCCATACAACATTTTGCCTTCGTCATCAAAGATATATTTCTTTCCGTTAACGTTCTTGAAGGAAGCGCTATTGCTGTTAGAAGAACTCTTAAAAGCTTTACCATTGGACCCGAAGTAGTACCAGTGATTAACCGGCTCATCTTCGTCATCTCCATCATAATCTTCGTTCTCAACGGAAACCCACTTATTGATTACCATAGCACCGTTCTCATCTACATAGTAGTAGTTGTCGCTATATTCAACAACAACATCGGTAGCCATCTCACCATCTTCATTTAAGTAGAACCAGTTGTCTCCTGATTTTTCCCACTTCTCTGTCTCTAAGTCGCCGCTCTTATTGTAGTACACCCATGTACCATTTTCTTCCTGCCAGCCAGTCGCTGCGAAAGAGGACATGGAAGCACCTAATGCCAGCAGTGCTGCTGTGGATAATACAGCAACTAATTTTGTCTGCTTTCTCATAATTAATGCACTCTCCTTTTTTTCTTTTTGAAATACTCTTCGAAATTCCTAATTGCATTACGAGGTCATTATACTTCTAATATTGGAAATTATCGTAAGCAACAGGGCATTTACACGTGATTATTCGTTATTTATTGCAATTTTTTCGAATTTTTCTTGATTATTCTTTGGATTACCTATATACTTATGTCAAACCATTTTTCATCAAACTACAAGGAGAGTAACGATATGGTAAAAGAAAACACCGTAACTGATTTAGAAGCAGAAAACAAAAGCCCAGTCGAGCAAAGCCTTGATGACTTCCGAGACTATCTGGAGTTCAACAACATGTCCTCCAATACCATTCACGTATATTTATTTGCAGTAAAACAATTTCTTGGGTTATATCATGTGATCAGCCATGATAATCTCATGCTTTATAAATGTTACCTTATGGAACATTACAAGCCCCAGACCGTTAACTTGAGAATCAGAGCTCTTAACTGTTACACAGAGTCGTTACAGCTGTCCTCGTCTAAAATGCTGATGATACGGGTACAGCAGAAAACTTTTTTGGAAAACGTGATCAGCCAGGCCGATTACGAATACTTAAAAAAATGTCTGATCCGTTCCGGAAACATGCTGTATTATTTTATCATACGTTTTATGGCAGCCACAGGCGTCCGGGTCAGCGAGCTGGTCCAGATAAAGGTTGAACACGTAAAACGCGGATATATGGATATCTACTCTAAGGATAATAAAATAAGAAGAATCTACATACCAAAAAGTCTCCGGGAAGACGCCTTAAAATGGCTGCGTCAGATTGACCGGGTCAGCGGATACATATTCTTAAACCGGTATGGGGATCCGATCACCCCTGCGGGAATCCGGGGCCAGCTGAAAAAATTCACCGTCCTCTATGACTTGGATCCTAAGGTGGTTTATCCCCATTCTTTTCGTCATCGCTTTGCAAAGAACTTTATTGAAAGCTGCGGGGACATTTCCATGCTTTCGGATATATTAGGTCATGAAAGCATCGAAACGACCAGAATCTATCTTCATCGGAGCAGCACGGAACAAAAACAAATTGTCAATCAAATTGTGAATTGGTAGGAAATTATGTTAAATGAAGAATTACTGAATGATTTTAAGAAATTTTTGAAGAAAAAGAATTTATCTAGTAATACCATTACGGCCTATGCGGGCAGCGTACGGCTTTTTTACAGCATGTATAAGGAAATATCGCCGGAGAGTCTTCAGCGTTATAAAAGCTATCTGATTACCCGTTACCGGCCGGCAACCGTCAACCAGCGGATCCAGGCCATGAATCACTTTTCCCGCTTTTTAGCGGAGACCAGTGGAGAGGAATATATTTTAGTCGCCTCTTACCATCTGCCTGCAGTAAAGGTCCAGCAGAAAACTTTTCTGGATACCGTGATTTCAAATGAGGACTATGAGCTTTTTAAAGAAAAATTAAAAGAAGAAAAAAATTATTTCTGGTATTTTATCGTCCGCTTTCTGGCAACAACAGGCGCCAGGGTCAGTGAATTGATCCAAATCAAGGTCGAACATTTAAACCTGGGGTATCTGGATCTTTATTCCAAGGGCGGAAAGGTGCGCCGTATTTATTTCCCGGATTCTCTATGTGAAGAGGCGTTAGAATGGTGCCGCAGTCAGGGCAAACGAAGCGGTTTCCTCTTTTTAAATAAAGATGGACATTTAATCACCCCACGGGGAATCAATTTTCAGCTGAAACATCTGGCCAGACGCTATGGAATAGATCCTGACACGGTTTATCCTCACTCCTTCCGTCACCGTTTTGCCAAAAACTTTTTGGCCTGTTTTAACGACATTTCTCTTTTAGCGGATTTAATGGGACATGAAAGTATTGAGACTACAAGAATTTATCTCACCCGTTCCAGTCAGGAGCAGCAGCAGATCCTGGACGAAATTATCACATGGTAAACAACTTTTTTTGTATTCTTGTTTATTTTTATACAAAAATACAGTATAATTTCGAAAAGGAGGATAATATACCATGATAATTTCTTTTCGTTTTAAAAACTTCCGTTCCTTTCTGGATGAAACTTTTATTGATATGAAAGCAGTTAATTACAAGGAACATCCAAATCATCTGGTAATGGCCGGTAACAAAAAACTGCTTAAAACTCTGGCCATATATGGAGCAAATTCCAGCGGTAAAACCAATCTTTTTCTCGCTTTTACCAGCTTTCACTCTTTTATTTTCTGGCAGCTGTTTTCAATGGAGGACATTCCAAGAAAGCATTTTATGTCGCTATTACAGATCAGTTCTTTGGACAAGATCCTTCCATTCCGGGATGAGAATATCAACTCCCAGCCCACGGAAATGGAACTTACCTTTATCAGCGGACAGCGTGTCTATGAATACGGCTTCTCTGTCTTAAATAAGAAGGTTCTTACGGAAAACATGGCCGTGGATAACCATGTGGTATTCACACGGAATGGGGATGAAATTACCATTGGGCGCCAGTATGAAAAAGTTTTACGTCAGAAGACAGGAATCCGTCCCCACGAAGACCGGTTATTCAGTTCTATTTTAACGTGCCTGGATATTCCCGAAATTACGGCAATCATGGAGCCTTTTGAATCCTTTTTCTCGAAGAAAATCGCTTATTACTGCGACTTTCTTGAACCGTTCCAGCTTGCGGGCCATCTGGTTATGGATGGGCGGGCATACAAAGCCCTTGAAAATCCGGAGGCCCTTAATTATGCCTTGGGGCAGCTAAGAAAGCTGGGAATCCCGGCAGAAGAACTTATTATCGAAAAGGGCATCCCTAAGCTTGGATACCGCGTGAAATCCCGTGACACCGGCGAGTACCAAATTCAATATATGGATTACACAAAGGTTTCCATGGGCACCATGAAATACCTTCAATTATTCATTCAGGTTTATCATCTGTCCCAAGGGGGCGGTGTACTGATTGTTGATAATATATCAAACGAGTTCCATCCGTCTGTTACAAAGTTTTTTATTGATACTTTTCAAAAGGACAAAAATTTAAACATACAGATTCTTTTCACGACCTACGATATCTCTATATTAAATAACCAGCAATTCCGCCGTGATGAAGTAGCTTTTGTGGATATGAATGAATACCACGAATCCAGGCTCTATACCTTAGCAGATATAAAGGTCCGGTCTGACGCCAGCTTTTCCAAGGACTACCTTTTAGGTAAATATGGAGCGATCCCGCTTCTTAAAGAATCCATTCTCTAACATAACTGAAAGGCATACTGCCAATGGCATATGTCTTTTTTTTAATTCAGGAGACGGAAATCCGCTGTGGCTTTGGAGTGAATATCAAGCACAATATTACATTCCGAAACATGCTGGTAATTGATATCCAGGGAATAGGCTACACGTACCTTTAGGCTGTCCTCTTCCTCATTAATCTGGATATCCTTTGTGCTGACCCCGATCATTAGTTCCCCAAAGGGTGTTGCATAGCAGGACATATTCTTTTTATCCTTTTCAAATGTCATATGAACACTGGAACTGCCTCGCTTGATGATATCCAGCCCGGACCCATGGATTTTAATGGTGTTCTTGGTCACTCCACCTGTATCTTCCTGGATCTCGTCATACAGAATGTAGTGCTTGCCATTTTTCATAAAATAATCGCCGGTTGTTATCATCTCAACTGAATTGCTGTCGTCTTCTGCAATCTGCATCCCGCTGATGCTGATGAGAACGTCTCTCGTCATAATAAAACTCCTTTAGTACTCCTCAATATTGATTTGTTTTGTCTCTTTTACCTGTCCCGGAAGGATGGAAGCGGCAAAACTGGTGAACTTCTCTGCCAAGTCACTGACATAGAAACGGTATTTTTCCGGATTACTGCTTTCCGGTCTGCATAAAAGGTCATTTTCATCTAAGACCTGTTTTAACTCCAGGGCAGTTTCATATGCGGGGTTTACTAATGTCACCTCCGGTCCCATGAGCCTTCCTACGGTAGAACGCAAAAGAGGATAATGGGTACAGCCAAGAACCAGTGTGTCTATATATTTTCCCTTTAATTCACTTAAGTATCTGGAAGCGATTTCATCGGTTACGGAATCGTGCAAAAGCCCTTCTTCCACCAGGGGAACCAAAAGAGGGCAC
>Ga0213824_1000084_pt1 | contig 79803 bp, 78 predicted proteins | sample MC6MC0906MG_FD_179892 | JGI IMG/M metagenome (GOLD analysis project Ga0213824, IMG submission 179892) | Enriched soil aggregate microbial communities from Iowa State University, Ames, United States - MC6-MC0906-MG | ecosystem: Environmental > Terrestrial > Soil > Unclassified | place: USA: Iowa...
TTTCTTCCATTTCTTGCTCTTTTCTTTCTTCTAGCTGAAATGGTTCAAATGCATAATCTTCCCATCCATCTGATTCTTTATAGGCTGGTACTTCCTCATGTGGCGCAGGTCTATCTTCATCCTCTTCAGCGGAAACATCTTCTAACTTAGCATACGCTGTCTCTTCCTCTTCTTCCTCTTCTTCCTCGGTTCTTTCCTCGTCACATAAACCTGTAATAGATATATCCGCTAACAATTGTAAGCAACCATTTTCCTTTAATTCATAATCAAATTCCTCAATTGATACATATAATTCTTCAATGACTTTCACTCGATTTCTTGGAATTGATATTTCAAGCGGAAAGGAATGGACAAGCTCATTAACCCCGTCTGCCCTTGTTTCTACATAATCAATTGCCTTTGCTGGTGATAGCTCTCTTAATGAATAAGCTGAATCATCTTGCCTTGCAACATACTCTCCCGTTAAATCTAACTGCCCTCTCACGATAACTTCATGATCAAGCTCTTCTATCTCAACGTCTGGATCTAACGAAATTGACAAAAGTTCTTCGACTTCCTGTCCTTTTTGGAACCAAACAGATTCTTTTAATGAAAATCGTAATGAATGATCTGTTGCCACTTCTTTTCCCCCTCCCAAACTATATGTCATTACAGATTTATGTATGGAAAGCCTACTTTATGAATAAAAAAAATCGCTCCCCTTATGGAGAGCGATTTTCTTTCATAAATTAAGCTTTTAATTTTGACATTGCAATTTCAGCCGCTGCAATCGTCGCTTCAATATCTGCATCACTATGTGCTGTAGATAAGAATAGACCTTCGAATTGAGATGGTGGTAAGAATACACCTTGTTCTACCATTTCACGATAGTAAGCCGCAAAGAATTCTAAGTTTGAAGATTTTGCTGCATCGTAATTAATAACTTGTTCATCTGTAAAGAAGATACCAATCATAGAACCCGCACGGTTAATATGATGCGGAATGCCATGTTTTTCAGCCGCTTTACGTAAGCCAGCTTCTAACATTTCAGCTTTGCGCTCAAATTCTACATATGATTCTGGCGTTAACTGTACTAACGTTTCATAACCTGCTGCCATTGCAAGTGGGTTACCTGATAAAGTACCTGCTTGGTAAATCGGTCCGCTCGGTGCAACTTGGCGCATAATTTCTGCTTTACCACCGTATGCTCCTACTGGTAAGCCACCACCGATTACTTTACCTAAACAAGTTAAATCAGGTGTTACGCCGTAATAACCTTGCCCACAATTATAAGCAACTCGGAATCCTGTCATTACTTCATCAAAAATAAGCAATGAACCGTTTTGCTCTGTTACTTCACGAAGACCTTCTAAAAATCCTGGTTGCGGAGGAACAACACCCATATTTCCTGCTACTGGTTCTACAATTATACAAGCGATATCATCACCGAATTGTTCGAAAGCGTATTTCACACTTTCTAAATCGTTATACGCTACGGTAATCGTATTTTTCGCTACACCTTCTGGTACACCAGGGCTATCTGGTAAACCTAGCGTCGCCACACCAGAACCCGCTTTAATTAATAACGAATCACCATGACCGTGGTAACAACCGATGAATTTCAAAATTTTGTTACGGCCTGTATAACCACGAGCTAAACGTAGCGCACTCATTGTCGCTTCTGTTCCAGAGTTAACCATACGTACAATCTCAATTGATGGTACGCGCTCAATAACAAGTTTCGCTAATTTATTCTCAATTTCCGTTGGGGCACCGAAGCTTGTTCCTCTTTCAGCAACAGATTTTAAAGCTTCAACAACACGATCGTTCGCATGACCATGAATTAAAGGACCCCATGATAATACGTAATCGATGTATTCATTTCCATCGATATCATATACTTTAGAGCCTTTTCCGCGCTCCATAAACAACGGATTCATACCGACAGACTTAAAGGCACGAACAGGGCTATTTACGCCACCAGGCATTAAATCTTGTGCCTCTTCAAACGCCGCAATAGACTTATCAAACTTTTTCATTATTTAGCGCCTCCTTCTTGTAACCATCTTGCTGCATCTTTCGCATGATACGTAATAATTAAGTCTGCTCCTGCACGTTTCATGCTAATTAATTTTTCAAGCACAACTTCTTTTTCATTAATCCAACCATTTTGCGCTGCCGCTTTAATCATTGAATATTCACCACTTACGTTGTAAGCAACGATTGGTAAATTAAAGTTATTTTTCACATCACGAATGATATCTAAGTAAGAAAGAGCTGGCTTTACAATTAAGAAATCTGCCCCTTCTATTACATCTGATTCTGCTTCACGGAACGCTTCCATACGGTTCGCTGGATCCATCTGATATGTTTTGCGATCACCAAATTGTGGTGCACCGTGCGCCGCATCACGGAATGGTCCGTAAAATGCTGATGAATATTTCACAGCGTACGACATAACTGGCACATGACCAAAACCATTTTCATCTAATGCATGGCGAATTGCTGTTACGAATCCGTCCATCATGTTTGATGGTGCAATAATGTCCGCCCCTGCTTTCGCTTGGCTTACAGCTGTTTTCGCAAGAACTGCAAGAGACTCGTCATTTAAAATAATACCATCTTCAATCACACCGCAATGACCATGACTTGTGAATTGACATAAACATGTATCCGCAACTACTACTAGCTCAGGGAAATCACCTTTAATTTGCTTAATTGCACGTTGTACAATTCCATGATCACAATATGCTGATGATCCAACTTCATCCTTTTCAGCGGGTAAACCAAATACAATAACAGAACGAATACCCAAGTCAACAACCTCTTGCATTTCAGCTTGCAATAAATCTAAAGACATTTGATATACGCCTGGCATAGAAGGAACTTCATTACGAACGTTTTCACCTTCTAATACAAAAATAGGGTAAATAAAATCTTCCGTATGTAAAAACGTTTCACGCACAAGCGCACGCATGCCCCCGCTTTGTCTTAAGCGACGATGACGATTAAATTGTAAAGAATTCATAGATTTCTATCCCCATTCTTTTATTTTATCCCGCGTTAACGGGCAGTAAGACCCCACTAATTAAAGTTTCACTTTATAGATTCACAAATGCATTGCAGCAATGCTTCTACAGTGTACTCTTTTGGCACAATAACATGCGAAAAATAAAGGCTCGCCTCTTTTTCCGTAATAGGCCCTATACAAGCAATTGTACATTTTTTTGTCCATTCTCTCCAGTTTGTACCCTCAAGTAAACGAACAAAACTAGTGACAGTTGAAGGGCTCGTAAATGTAATAATGTCTACTTCCCCTAACTTCAACGCTGCTATAAGCTCTTGCTTTTTCTCTACATTTACTTTCGTACCGTATACGATTAGCTCCTCTAGAGAAACACCTCTTTCCCGAAGTGTAACTGGAATTACATCTCTTGCTAAATTCCCTTTCGGAAATAAAATACATTCGTTTCCACTTAGTTTTTTTACAAACTCTTCTGCAAATACTTCTGCAACAAATACAGTGGGAACAAAATCTACTTGATAGCCTCGTTTTTCTAACTCTAACTTTGTTTTCACGCCTACTGCAGCAATTTTAATCGTTCCGGGTAGCTTCTTTCTCAAACTATCTAGAAAAAAAGCTACACCATTTTTACTCGTAAAAATAACCCAGTCATACGAATGTAACTGCCCTGCTATATGTTGAATTTTCCTATGAGACATACCTTCCATACGCAAAAGCGGAATTTCCAATGGAATTCCGCTCCTTTCTTTCACTGCTACACTCATTTGTTTCGCTTGGTGCTGGGCACGTGTAATCAATACTGTTTTGCCAGCGAGAGCGTTCATATTTATTGTTGCTCCTTATTTGCAGCAAGGATGAGCTCTTTTGCTCCTTGTTTAATTAAACGGTCCGCAGCCTCTAATCCAACTTGCTTCGGATCAGTGCCTACTACTGTCTCTTTCAACAAAACAGAACCGTCCATAGAACCGACAAGCGCTGTTAATTCGATTGCATCATCTTCTTTAAGAGTTGCATATCCAGCAATTGGAACTTGACATCCACCTTCAAGTTTATGAAGAAATACTCGTTCAGCAGCCACTGTTCTTTCTGTTACTGCATCATTAATATGTGCTAACAACTGAAGTAAATCCTTATCGTCCTCACGACATTCAATCGCTAATGCTCCTTGTCCTACAGCTGGTACACATAACGTTTCATCTAAATGTTCTGTAATAACTTCATCGTCCCAGCCCATTCTCTGTAATCCAGCTGTCGCTAAAATAATTGCATCGTAATCTTCTTCTTTTAATTTACGTAAACGTGTATCGATATTTCCGCGGATCCACTTCACTTGTAAATCTGGTCTCGCAGCTAATAGTTGTGCACTACGTCTCAAACTGCTCGTCCCTAAGATTGCACCTTTTGCTAAGTCTTTAAACGATTCTCCGCTTTTAGAAATAAAAGCATCACGAGGGTCAACACGCTTTGGTGTACAACCAATCATTAATCCTTCTGGAAGTACGGCCGGCATATCTTTCATACTATGTACAGCCATATCGATTTCTTTCGTAAGTAACGCATGTTCAATTTCTTTAACGAACAAACCTTTTCCGCCTACTTTTGAAAGAGTAACATCTAAAATCACATCACCTTTAGTGACAATTTCTTTCACTTCAAATTCATATGGTAAACCAAGTGCTTTTAACTGATCAATAAACCAGTTTGTTTGTGTTAATGCTAGTTTACTCTTTCGTGAACCTACAATAATTTTGCGCATAATTCTCTCTCCTCATTATAAATACCAAAAGTGGAAATTAGATAAACTACTTAATAGAAAAATGTTAACTAGCATTACGAGAAATGCCCCTACATTCCACAGTACAATTTTCTTCCCTTGCAACACATCTGCCGCTCGTAAATACAAGCCCGCACAATATACAAATAGAACAACAAACGAACCGATTACTTTCGTATCATACCAATGGAAATTGTCCAATTTTGTATATCCCCATATGCATCCTAATAAAATTGCTAGTAAGAAGAATGGAACAGAAAATAAATTTAATCCGTAAGACGTAGATTCAAGCTTCGGCAAATTCCCTAACCTTCTTAATCTCGCATTCCACTTTTTCTTTTTTAATAGGCGATATTGCAGTAAATACATAATAGAAAAAATAAACGATACAGTAAACGTTGCATAAGAAATAATCGCCATTCCGACATGCACGTATACAAGTTCTGAAACCAATTGCTCTGCAAGTACTGGCGACATCTTTCCGAGCGGGGTAAAAATTGAAAAAGCGCTTACGCCAAATGCAACAACATTTGTAAAAAAGACTAAAAAGTCAACGCGCATAAATCGATTTATGACTAACGACATCGTAATCAATAACCAAACATAAAAATAAATCCCTGATAATAAAGTTAAAATGGGATTCGTTTCTGAATCTGTCGCCCTAAGCAACATAAAGATAGACTGCAATACCCATACAATTGAAAGTAACCAAAAAGCAAATCTGTTCGCCTTTCGGTTACTTTGGAAATAATCTATAAAATATAAACTAATGCTACAAGCATATAAAATAATTGCAATATGATAAATAATACTGTTATTTAAAAAACTCATCCGATCATCCTTCCAAATTATAAAGATGGAACGGATGGTGTCCACGCTCTTTTATGTTCTACTTCTTCCGCACGACTCTCTACTTCTTCCACTTCTAAATCAAAAATCTTCGCAAATAAAGCTAGTTTTTCCGGTGCTCCCTCTTCTGCAGCTATTTCTTTTGCTACTAAAATTGGGTCTTTTAATAATTGGTTAATAATACTTTTCGTATGCTTACTAATTACTTTTTTCTCACGATCACTAAGATTTGGTAATTTCCGTTCCAGACTTTCCATCGTTTCACTTTGAATAGCAAGTGCCTTATCACGAAGCGATGATATTAACGGAACAACACCAAGTGTACTTAACCACGTTTTAAATAAAACAATTTCCTCTTCAATCATAAATTGAATTTTCTCCGCTTCTTTCAAACGCTCAGCACGGTTTGCTTCCACTACTCCTTGCAAATCATCAATGTCATATAAGAAAGAACCTTCTAATTCATCAATCGCTGGATCAATATCACGTGGTACTGCAATATCAACCATAAATAAAGGACGACCAGAGCGCATTTTCTCTACCTTTGTCATCATCTCTTTCGTAATGACATACTCTGATGCACCAGTCGAACTAATTAAAATATCCGCTTCTAATAATGCACATTGCAATTCACTTAAAGATTTTGCATGTCCCATATATTTCTCAGCCATTACTTCCGCTTTCGAAAGCGTCCGGTTCATAACTGTTACTTTACGAGCACCGCTTCCGTATAAGTTTTGCAGTGCCAGTTCACCCATTTTACCAGCACCAAGAATGAGCACATGACAATCTGTTAACTCACCGAATATTTTCTTTCCAAGCTCAACAGCAGCATAACTAACAGACATCGCACTTTCACCAATTGTTGTCTCTGAGTGTGCACGTTTCGCTAACGTAACCACTTGCTTAAACAACTCGTTAAAAATTGTGCCTGTCGTTTTTACTTGCTGCGCTTCTAAAAAGCTATCTTTTATTTGACCTAAAATCTGCGTCTCTCCAACTACCATAGAATCTAAACCGCACGTTACGCGGAATAAATGATCTATTGCACCATCTTGTTCAAAAATAGTTAAGTATGGTGCGACTTCTTCTATCTCAAGCTGAAACCAATCAGCTAAAAACTTCTTAATGTAATACCGTCCCGTGTGTAATTGATCGACAACAGCGTAAATTTCAGTGCGATTACAAGTTGATACAATGACATTTTCTAACACGCTCTTTTGGTTTTGTAATGTAGTCATTGCTTGCTCTAGCTCTGCTGCCTGAAATGTGAGTTTCTCACGAAATTCTACAGGGGCTGTTCGATAATTTACACTAACAACAAGAATATGCACGCAGCATGTCCCCCTTCACCCGTTTTATCACTTTATCTACTATCATAATACAACTTTCCTCTTATGAATCTGACAATCGTGTGAACAACTGATTATTTTTTATTTATTCTCCATATGTAATAAAGGAGCTTCAGTAAAATTAATAAAGAACTCTCTACTTTATAATGATTATAAAATAACAACTCTATTTGTACGTTACCAAAAAAAGTCCTCATAATCAAGTGATGGAAACTATTCCATATTAATTATAACATCATCTTTTCTATCTTCTTTCATCATGGAGGAAAATATGTATGATTGTTCCAAGATATAGTACTCACTTTCTCAATGCAATGCATTTGACATTGTAATTCTTTTTCGTTATATTGATTTTACAAAATTAAATTTTGCACAATTTAAAAATATAAGGAGTTGCTTATGAAAGAAAATCCTTTACATCTAGATAACCAACTTTGTTTTTCTATTTACGCTTGTTCTAAAGAGGTTACCCGTTTTTATCGGCCCTATTTAGAAGAAATGGGCATTACGTATCCCCAGTACATTACGTTACTCGTACTATGGGAGCAAGATGGGCTAACAGTGAAAGAAATTGGCGAACGCCTATTTTTAGATTCTGGTACGTTAACACCTATGTTAAAACGAATGGAATCATTAAAACTTGTAAAACGTGTTCGCTCAAAAGAAGACGAGCGAAAAGTTTGTATTGAATTAACAGAACAAGGTAAAGATTTAAAAGAAAAGGCTTGTTCATTACCAACAACGATGGCTACAAATTTAGAAATTACAGAGCAAGAATATCGTTCTTTACTAATCCAATTAAATAAATTAATTGAAACAATGAAAACCATTAATGATAGAAAAGGGGAATAAACATGGATAAATTATATACTGCTTCAGTAACAGCAACAGGTGGAAGAAACGGGAAAGTAGTTTCAGATGATGGCATATTAAACCTTGATGTAAAAATGCCGAAAGCACTAGGTGGTGCAGGCGGAGAGGCAACAAATCCAGAACAACTATTTGCTGCTGGTTATGCAGCTTGCTTTGATAGTGCATTACAACTTGTCATTCGTACAAAACGTGTGAAGGTGGAAAGTACAGAAGTAACTGCTCACGTTTCTATCGGAAAAGATACAGATGGTGGTTTCGGTCTATCTGCTGTACTTGATGTACATGTCGCTGGCGTTTCTCATGCAGAAGCACAAGAACTTGTAGAAGCTGCTCACGGGGTGTGTCCGTACTCTAAAGCAACACGAGGGAATATTGAAGTAACATTAAACGTACGCTAAAAGTGTATAAAGAAAAAAACGCGCGACATTCGTCACGCGTTTTTTGTTTTTGTCATTTTATGAATTGCTTTCCATGCCTCTTCTTTTCCAAGTCCTGTTTCAGAAGAGAATAGAACGATTTCATCGCCAATTTCAACAGCAAGCGTTTCTTTTACAACTTTTAAATGCTTTTGCCATTTCCCTTTCGGAATTTTATCGGCTTTCGTTGCAATAATAATTGTTGGGATTTCATAATGCTTTAAGAAATCATACATCATCACGTCATCTTTTGTTGGTTGATGACGTAAATCAACTACTAATACAGCTGCGTCTAATTGCTCACGTGTTGTAAAGTAAGTTTCAATCATCTTGCCCCATGCCGCGCGCTCCGTTTTAGATACTTTTGCATATCCATAACCTGGAACGTCAACAAAATGCATCATTTCATTGATTAAGAAAAAGTTCAGCGTTTGCGTTTTTCCCGGTTTAGAAGAAATACGTACTAACTTTTTACGATTTAAAATTTTATTAATGAAGGAAGACTTTCCGACATTTGAACGACCTGCTAATGCAATTTCTGGTAAATCACTGTCTGGATATTGTTCTGGTTTAACAGCACTAATTACAATATCTGCTTTTGTTACTTTCATTGTTTCACTCCTACTAATGCGTGCTCCAATACTTCGTCTAAATGAGATGCAAGCACAAACGTAAGGTTTTCTTTTACGCTCTCTGGAATATCATCTAAATCTTTCTCGTTTTCTGCTGGCAAAATAATTTTTGTTAAGCCTGCGCGGTGAGCACTTAATGTTTTTTCTTTTAAACCACCAATTGGTAATACACGACCACGAAGTGTAATTTCACCTGTCATACCTACTTCTTTACTTACAGGAATACCTGTTAGTGCCGAAATAAGTGCCGTTGCCATCGTAATACCTGCTGACGGTCCATCTTTTGGAACTGCTCCTTCTGGAACATGAATATGAATATCATTTTTCTCATGGAAATTCGGATCAATCTGCAGCTCTTCTGCACGAGAACGAATATAGCTAAACGCTGCTTGTGCTGATTCTTTCATAACATCCCCAAGTTTCCCTGTTAAAATTAATTTCCCTTTACCTGGCGCTACAGACACTTCAATAGCTAGTGTATCACCACCAGCTGCTGTGTAAGCTAAACCAGTCGCCATACCAACTTGGTCTGTCTTCTCAGCTTGTCCGTAACGGAATATGTGCTTACCAAGTAAATCAACAACATTTTTCTCCGTTACAACAATTCGCTTGCGTTCTGCTGTAACAATGATTTTTGCTGCTTTACGACAAACTTTTGCAATTTGACGCTCTAGTGTACGAACACCAGCCTCACGTGTATAATAACGAATAATTTCAAGAAGCGCTTCATCACGTACTTGTAAATTACCTTTTCGTAAGCCATGCTCTTTTAATTGTTTCGGCAGTAAATGTTCACGAGCAATGTGTACCTTTTCAAGTTCTGTATAACCAGCAATCGAAATGATTTCCATACGGTCAAGCAACGGACCTGGAATACTTGAAAGTGTATTAGCAGTTGCTACAAACATAACTTTCGATAGATCATATGGCTCTTCAATGTAATGATCACTAAAGTTATGATTCTGTTCTGGATCTAACACTTCAAGTAATGCTGCTGATGGATCTCCACGGAAATCGTTAGACATTTTATCAATCTCATCTAATAAGAAGACTGGATTAACTGTTTTCGCCTTTTTCATACCTTGAATAATGCGTCCTGGCATTGCTCCAACATACGTACGGCGGTGACCACGAATTTCAGACTCATCACGCACACCGCCAAGGGATACACGGACAAAGTTACGATTCAATGATGTTGCGATAGAACGAGCTAACGAAGTTTTTCCGACCCCAGGAGGTCCTACTAAACAAAGAATAGGGCCTTTTAATGAGTTAGTCAATTTTTGTACAGCTAAATATTCAAGTACTCGCTCTTTTACTTTTTCAAGGCCGTAATGATCTTTATTTAAAATCTCTTCAGAATGAACAAGATCAATCATATCCTCTGTCGCTTCTGTCCACGGAAGGGCTAATAACCAGTCAATATAATTGCGAATAACACCGCTCTCCGCAGAACTTGCTGGTAACTTTTCATAACGATCTAATTCTTTCAGCGCAGCCTTCGTTGTTTCTTCAGGCATTCCTGACTGTTCAATTTTCTCACGAAGTTCTTCAACTTCCCCGCCCTTACCTTCTTTATCACCAAGTTCTGTTTGAATCGCCTTCATTTGCTCACGTAAGAAATATTCTTTTTGTGTGCGCTCCATTGAACGTTTCACTTTTTGTCCAATTTTCTTTTCTAGGCTAAGCAATTCTTGTTCATCTTGAATAATTGAAATAAGTGTATGTAGTCGTTCTTTTACAGATACAATCTCTAAAATCTCTTGTTTCTGCTTCGTTTTAATCGGCAAGTGAGAAGCAATTAAATCAGCTAGTCTTCCCGGTTCTTCTACATCAGCTACCGTTGCAAATGTTTCATTTGAAACTTTTTTCGAAACTTTAATATATTGTTCGAAATGCTCCAGTAACGTACGCATAAGAGCTTTCTCTTCTAAATCATCTTCTACTTCTTCCGTTACCGTTTTAATAGAAACTTGCACTATATTTTCTTCTTCGATAAACTCTACTACTTCTGCTCTATGTAAACCTTCCACAAGGACACGAAGCGTACCGTTCGGCAATTTAAGCATCTGCTTCACTTTCGCCACTGTACCTACACTATATATGTCATCTTCTTTCGGATCATCGATATTCATTTCTTTTTGCATTGCTAAAAAGATGATATTTTCATCCATTGCCGCCTGCTCTAGTGCTTGTATCGATTTATCACGTCCTACATCAAGATGCAGAACCATCGTTGGATATACGAGAACGCCTCTTAATGGTAGGAGGGGCACAATTCTTTCGTTCGTATTCATACTAGACATAGCACCTCCATAATAAATTAAACTCCTGTTCAACTATTTTATATTACAATACATCTAGATGCAATTGCAGAGATTATCCGCAATTGTTAATATCTTATTTTTTCTCCCTTATGAAAAGAAAAAAGACTCCGCTTAAGCATACAAACTTAAACGAAGTCTGGCAAATTTTATTATCGTTTATTCTTACATTGATTGTGCATCTGTTTCGTCCAAAGCAGTCTGTACATCAATCTCACGATGTATATTTTCCTGCATAAATGTTAATTCAAATACTTCTTTTAATTTGCGAACAGGAATGATTTCAATTCCCTTTATTGTATACAAAAATGGTTGCATGTTTTCAGCCGGAATAATGACTTTCTTAGCCCCCGCTTTTTTCGCAGCTTTTATTTTTGCGTACACACCACCAATAGGCTTCACTTCTCCGTGGATACTTATTTCACCTGTCATCGCTACTTCATTATTCACATATGTACGATGCACCGCTGAATAAACACCCGTTGCCATAGCAATCCCTGCCGAAGGACCATCTATCGGGATACCGCCCGGAAAGTTAATATGTATATCATAGCCTTCTGGAAGTACATCTAGAGAACGGAGTACTGTTAATACGTTATCAACAGAACCTTTCGCCATACTTTTACGGCGGATTGATTTCGTTTGATTCCCAATACTTTCCTCTTCCACAATACCAGTTACATTTACTGATCCTTTATCTTTCGCAGGAATAGCTGTTACCTCAATTTCTAATAAAGCACCTGTATTCGGTCCATATACAGCAAGCCCGTTCACAAGGCCAATCCTTGGGATTGGATAAATGTGCTTTTCGTACTTTGGTGTAAGTTGGCTCGAATGGACAACCCACTCAATATCTTCATCTTTAATGAAAGAACGTTCTTCATTTATCGCCATACCTGCAGAGATTTGTACGAGATTAATCGCTTCCCGTCCATTTCTTGCATACATTCCAATCATTTCAATACCGTTCTCACCTATTTGCATTTCCACTTTGTCAGCTGCATTCTTCGCTACTTTTTGAATTTCTTCTGTTTCTAACTCCCGGAAGAACACTTCTAAACACCGCGACCGAATTGCAGGAGGAATTTCCTCTGGCGAACGAGTCGTTGCACCAACTAAGCGAAAATCGGCTGGCAAACCTTTTTGAAAGATATCATGTATATACGTTGGAATCATCGAATTTTCTTCACTATAGTACGCACTTTCCAAAAATACTTTCCGATCTTCTAACACCTTTAACATTTTGTTCATTTGAATCGGATGTAATTCACCAATCTCATCAATAAACAAAATGCCTCCATGTGCATCTGTTACAGCCCCTTTTTTCGGCTGCGGGATACCCGCTTGCCCCATTGCACCCGCTCCTTGATAAATTGGATCATGGACTGAACCAATTAAAGGATCTGCAATACCACGTTCATCAAACCTAGCTGTCGTCGCATCAAGTTCGATAAATGTTGCATTCGTACGGAATGGAGATTTTGGGTTTCGTTTCGCTTCTTCTAATACAAGGCGTGCTGCCGCTGTCTTTCCGACACCTGGCGGACCATATATAATCACATGTTGCGGGTTAGGACCACAAAGAGCCGCTTTTAACGACTTAATCCCGTCTTCTTGCCCCACAATGTCTAAAAAGGATGTAGGACGCACCTTTTCCGCAAGTGGCTCTGTTAAAGAAACCTCACGCATTTTACGAAGCTGCTCTAATTCTTTTTTCGATTCTCGATCAATTGAAACTTTTTGTGTTCGCTGATTTCGAAGTAAATGCCAAAAGTACAATCCGACAATTACACCAAAAACAAGTTGAACAAGTAAAAATATATTTGTCCAGCTCATAATTCATTTCCTCCCGCTATGTTTTATCTTTTAGTATTTCCTGGGAGGAATAGTGCTAAACATAAAGAAAAACAGCAATTATAAAAATTGCTGTTTCTTCTTCGCATTATGCAGATGTTTTTGTATCAAGTACAGTACCGTCTTGTAACACCAATTTTGGCGGTGCATTATCAGCTACTGTTTCTTTTGTAAGAATACACTTCTCGATATCTTTGCGAGATGGAAGTTCGAACATTACATCAAGCATTAAGCCTTCAATAATAGAACGAAGTCCACGAGCACCTGTTTTACGTTCAATTGCTTTTTTCGCAATCTCAACTAGTGCACCTTCTTCAAACTCTAACTCAACATCGTCAAGCTCCAATAATTTTTGGAATTGCTTAACAAGTGCATTTTTCGGTTTCGTTAAAATATCTACAAGAGCATCTTCATCAAGCGGCTCTAGGTTCGCAATAACTGGAAGACGACCGATAAACTCTGGGATTAAACCAAATCTTAAAAGGTCCTCTGGTAATACGTGAGATAAAACATGCTTCTCATTTACATCAGCATTTTTCTTCTCAGAACCAAATCCAATTACTTTTTCACCAAGGCGACGTTTAATAATTGGCTCGATGCCATCAAACGCTCCACCACAAATGAATAAGATGTTCGTTGTATCAATTTGAATGAACTCTTGATGCGGATGCTTACGACCACCTTGAGGTGGAACGCTCGCTACAGTACCTTCTAAAATTTTCAGAAGCGCCTGCTGTACACCTTCACCAGATACATCACGTGTAATTGATGGATTTTCGGACTTACGTGCCACTTTATCAATCTCATCAATATAAATAATTCCTTTTTCCGCTTTTTCTACATCATAATCAGCCGCTTGAATTAGTTTTAGTAAGATGTTTTCTACATCTTCCCCAACGTATCCAGCTTCAGTTAAAGATGTTGCGTCCGCGATTGCAAATGGAACATTTAAAATACGCGCTAATGTTTGTGCCAATAATGTTTTACCACTACCAGTTGGCCCAATAAGTGAAATATTACTCTTCGCTAATTCTACATCATCAATTTTGCTGTTAGAATTAATGCGTTTGTAATGGTTATATACCGCCACCGCTAGTGCTTTTTTCGCGTTATCTTGTCCGATGACATACTCATCTAAGATTTCACGAATTTCTACCGGTTTCGGTACATCTTTGAATTCTACTTCTTCGTCCTTCGCAAGCTCCTCTTGTACAATTTCAGTACAAAGCTCGATACACTCGTCACAAATGTAAACACCTGGACCTGCAACTAACTTTCGAACTTGCGTTTGTGTTTTACCACAGAAAGAACATTTTAATTGACCTTTTTCATCATTAAATTTAAACATATTTTCACACCCCTTACAAAGTGCTAACCTCTTGCCTTCGTATGTACACGATAAATGTATCGTATGTAAATACATATTATGTCACTACGTAGCGAGAAATACAAATAATATGACTAGTTATGTACAAATAAAAAAATTTTAAAACTTTTGAAATATGTATATTCGACTTATGAAGAACCTTTTCCTTCTTCATCGAAAAGTTTTATAAATATATTTCTATATTTATAAAACAAGGCACGATTAAAATCGTGCCTTGTTATTTTATTATGCAGCGTTGTCTACTAAGAAGTCTACAGCTTTACGCACTTTAAGGTCTTCAGATAAAGCGTCTACGCTTCCAAGAGCTTGCTTGATAGCGTCTACTGGCATACCGTACATTTCAGCCATTTTTTCAACTTCTGCAGTTACTTCTTCTTCAGTAACTTCGATGTTTTCAGCTTCAATGATAGCTTCAAGAACAAGGTTGATTCTTACGCGTTTTTGAGCGTCTTCTTTCATTTGCTCTTTTAACTTGTCAGCATCAGTACCTGTGAATTGGTAGTAAAGCTCAAGGTTCATACCTTGTTGGCTTAAACGTTGCTCGAATTCACGAACCATACGATCTAACTCAGTGTCGATCATAGCTTCTGGAATGTCGATTTCAGCGTTAGCAGCAGCTAATTCTACTACTTCGTCACGTACTTTGTGCTCAGCTTCGTGCTTTTTGCCTTCTTCTAAGTTTGTACGAAGTTTTGTTTTTAATTCATCAAGAGTTGCAACTTCTTCGTCAGCATCTTTAGCGAACTCGTCGTTTAACTCAGGAAGTTCTTTTGTTTTGATTTCGTGAATTGTTACTTTGAATGTTGCTGGTTTGCCAGCTAATTCAGCAGCATGGTACTCTTCTGGGAATGATACTTCAACGTCTTTAGAATCACCAGATTTAAGACCAATTACTTGCTCTTCGAAACCTGGGATGAAAGTACCAGAACCGATTGCAAGAGAATAGTTTTCGCCTTTTCCGCCTTCAAATGCTTCGCCATCAACGAAACCTTCGAAGTCGATTACAGCTGTATCACCATTTTCAATAGTTCCTTCTTCTTTAACAACTAGTTCAGCTTGACGCTCTTGTAAAGCTTTTACTTCGTTCTCTACATCTTCGTCAGTTACAGTTGTTTCAACTTTTTCTACTGCTAAACCTTTGTACTCACCTAATTTAACTTCAGGTTTCACTGTAACTTTTGCAGTGAAGATAAGGTTAGCATTTTTTTCGAACTTCTCGATGTCGATTTCAGGATGAGCAACTGGGAAGATACCAGCTTCATCGATTGCTTCACCGTATGCTTTTGGTAAGATGATATCTAAAGCATCTTGGTATAAAGATTCGATACCAAAGCGTTGTTCGAATAACGGACGAGGCATTTTTCCTTTACGGAAACCTGGTACGTTAATTGTTTTTACTACTTTTTTGAACGCAGCGTCGATAGAGTTGTTTACTTCTTTAGCATCAACTTCGATTGTTAAAACGCCAACGTTACCTTCTAATTTTTCCCATTTTGTAGACATTTATTCTTTCCCTCCAACTATAATAATGTATGCACATACCTCTATAGATTAAAATATTCATTATCTCTTTTTTGAAATAACAAATGTACAAATAACCCTCTAGCAAAAGCTTTCAGATATAATGTTCCAATCTACTAATTGTCTAAAAGACAACTACGGTATATTTTGTTCGAGACTAATATGAAACATATTAAGTAAGAGAATTATACTCCTCTTCTCTTACAAACAGGCAGATTTCTGCCTTTTGCAACCCTTACATTATAACATAGAATATGCTCGTTTCAATAACTGAACGATTCTTTTTCATAATTATACGGGCAAATATCCTTCTCTTTCAATGCGTAGTAACCATTGATAGGCGATATGAAATTCCTCTAACTCGATATTGTATGCTGTCATAAGTTCTTCTTCATCAATAGCCAATCCGAAACGCTTTCTTCCAATTCTCTCTAAGACGGCAGCCCAAATTTCTACTTTATCCATTAATAGAGGGAATGGGAAAATGCTAATTTGTAATTCTTTCCAGTAAGTAACCATCGCACTAAATATATCCGGATAATTTTGTTCTAATTGGCTTGATAATTTATGTATTATTTTATCGGATTGCTCCTCATTATGACCTGTAAATGCTGGTATCACTTTTATCGTATTTCCAAACTTCTCTACTTCTATCTCTTCTTCTATTTGATTTTCTACCATTTTATATAAAATAGAAGTTTTTAAATAAGGGTGCTGCTTTTCCTCTATTAAAAATTTCTTTAAAGTAGGAAGTGCGAGATCCAGGTCTTTTAATGAAAGTTTCTGAATCACTCTTAGCTTTTGACCAAAGTTTTCTCCAAAAAGTTCATTAGTAAACTCGTCTAATTCAAAATTCGAATCAACTAGCGACGCGTCTTCCTCATTTAGCATACCTTCTGCAAATAAAGCGAGCTGCGCTAATTTTTCCTTTTGCTCAGGCATTATGTCTTTCGTTTGCAAAACTTTCTCGACAGTTTCAATAACACCTTCATAATCATTTGTTTGAACTAAAATCGTCACATACGTTTCAAGAATGTCACCAAATAATACAGCTCCCGTTTCAAGTAACTGCTCACATTTGTCTTTCGCTTCTTCCATATGCTTTAATTCTAACAAACAAATAACTGAAGCTAATTCTGTTTGTTCCGTTTCCGCATTATACTGACGTAATATTTCAAAGCAGCGCAATGCATCTTCGAATTTCCGCTCTTTCAACGCTAAAAAACCTTCATCAATATAGCGTTCTGATAGTTGCGGAAACAATACGACCGTATTTTCTTTTTTATCCATACGTTCGCCTCTTTTTCTAGATTTTAATTATCTTCAAAGTAAATATATCAAATGCGTAATGAGAACACAACATTCCAAAACCATTCGTTTGAAATATAGGAATATTTAATTTTCATATCAGAAAATCAACAACCTTTTAAATGAAATTCATTTTCCACAAACAAAAACCCTCAGCAACAGAAGCAGAGGATTAATCATTAATGGAAAGCATTTATAATTGTGGGGTATATAACAAGGGTAATAATTTGGAGAACAATAATACTACACTACAAGTACCTATAATTCCAAATAACCATTCCATTCATTCACTCATTCCCTTTCCCTCTCATGGTAGTTTTTTCTAAGCGATTAAATGTTTTACAACATCAACTACATACGTTAATTTCTCATACGCTACAAATCCAAAAGCAACTGTTAAGCCCGTTACGATTAATCCCTTCATCATTTCTTCCTCCTCGTTTTATCGTTGTTACCTTCATTATAGAGGATTAGTAATTTGTTACCATCGAACTTCCTTACAGTTACCTTACAGAATTGTAAGATTTCAAAAATAAGTTTAAAATCATGTTAAAATATTTTTGTACAATTAAGAATTTAATTTACAAGGGGGATTATATATGTTCAAAAAAATGGCAGCTGATGTTTTGGGTTTAAGCGATGTAGGTTCTGTCATCACACCGAAAGATTACGATAAGGTCGATGCTGATGATTACGTGATGCATGAAGACGGAGAGAAAATTTATTTTCTAATTAAATCAAAATCAGATGAATATTGCTTTACAAACAAAGGATTAATCCACCTAGATGGTACAAGTGCGACAAGTAAAAAACGTACACTGCGCCGCTTTAGCTATAGTAAGTATCAAATTAAAAACGTAGCACTTGAAACTGCGGGAACGATTGATTTGGATGTAGAAATTAAGTTTCAAATGGGAGATGAGCATTACTCAATTGATGTTCATAAAAAACATATTGAAGAGTTAAAAGATTTATATAAAGCTTTACTTAAAATCGAAGAAATTTCATACGACAATGATATTACATTGCAATATGCACATAGAAGTCTAGATATGGCATCTAACGCTTTCAGCCGTATTTCAAACGCACAAGTAAATTTAGCAGAACAATTTAAAGAGATGAACGAGATTTCCTTTAATTGGCTCGTTGATACGAAAAAGCAATATAACGTAAAAGATTATGGTTTTGTCTTTGAAAAATTTATTAATAACTAAACAAAAAACCTTGTTATCAAAAGATAACAAGGTTTTCTTAGCGTCCCAGGAGAGATTCGAACTCCCGATCCGTCAATTACCTATGATATATAAACGATTCTTTCATCGCTTGCTGAACGTTCATTTGTACGGTCAACTGACCGTTTTTTTTATTAATATTATACGCTATATAGTAGTTCTACGCCAATGTTGAATACCTTTTTATTCTATCGATTCCCTGTCGAAAATTCTGACGCATTTAGATGATATTCCCTTTAGCAACGGAATAAAAAATAATCGTCTTAAAATGCGAATCTCGACGTACCTTTCCGCACTATTTTATATATTTTGATCGCAGTCTTAATATATCTTCCTCTTCGCGAATGCCTGCCGATCCCTTCCTCACATTTTTTACGACAGTCCAATTCGGGTTAGTTTCATCACCGATGTTCTGTACTGTAAAGTTGCCGTCACCATATTTTTGTTGACCTTCTGCCAATTTCTCCGTTAAATCATTTTCTTTTGATCTCGCCATATTTGCGCCATCTCCCTTTTTTATACAACCTTCTCAAACTGTCCAATCAATCACACGTCCAGTCAATTGGAGATCCTCGCTTTCCGCTTCGACTAATTGTAACACACTGCCGGGGATAAGTTCCGATAACAGCTGCCCTATCGCACTAGAAACATTATTTTCTTTGAATGTGAATGATCCGACGCCAGTTACGCTAAATGATGCGATTCCTTGCCGCTGCATTTTGTTTGTATCGTTATAAACGATTACTAAGTATGCGTTGAATTCGGATATTGCATTATAGGGGATATCCTATCCTTTGAATTGATCGTGCAACGTTCAATCCGCTGAGTTCATTAATCGTACTTTCTTCTGATCGTCCGCATCGTGCCAGTCTTCGTTGCTGATAACGTATATGTCGATATGTTCACTGTTTTAACAGAATTCGATAAAATAGCTAACGAACTAGAAAGAGCTGCGGAAAAATTTCGCACGGCGGATGTATTCTACGGAAATAAAGACGCACAATTGTATTTCATTATTTATCTCATAACAACTATCGTCGGCTAAGCCGTTTAATCAACGATATGTAGTTTACTTTTATTTTTTCTATATAATTATTATCGTATATTCTATTATAATAATCTTCTGCTATTTACATACAAATCAATTTTTAGACAAACAAAAAACCTTGTTATCAAAAGATAACAAGGTTTTTTTAGCGTCCCAGGAGAGATTCGAACTCCCGACCGTACGCTTAGAAGGCGTATGCTCTATCCGGCTGAGCTACTGGGACATGGAGCGGGTGAAGAGAATCGAACTCTCGACCAGAGCTTGGAAGGCTCTTGTTTTACCACTAAACTACACCCGCATATGTTATTTTATTTTTCTTCGTTAGCGCCGTTGCCCTATCGACAATATTTATTATATTCATAACCACTTATAAAGTCAACACTTTTTTAAAAGAGGATAATTTTTATTATCCTCTTTTAAAAACTGCTTGTTCAACTAGCTGTCCGTCTAATGTTTCAAAACGGACTTCTATATGATTTTCATCCATTTCTAATAAAGCGAATGTCTTTTCCACACGAGAGCGCGGGAGCAAAATACTTCCTGGATTAATAAATAAAATCCCATCAAGTAATTCTGCCCCTAATACATGAGAATGTCCAAAGCACGCTACTTGTGCTCCTACTTCTTCTGCATGATACGCTAACGTTTGTAACGTCATTTTCACATTATGACGATGACCGTGTACAACTAAGAAACGAATTCCATCTACATCAGTTACAATTTCATCTTGAAAGTTAGCATAATCACAATTCCCTTTTACAACATAAAAACCTTGTAGCTCTTCGTGAGCAGGCGTTAGCTCTGAATCACCACAATGAATCATGATATCTACTTTCCCTTCATATTTCTCTTTTAACTGCTGTAATTCCTTCACAGAGCTATGACTATCGCTTACGATTAAAGCTTTCATCAATCTCTCTCCCTTATTCTTCTAAAAACCATTCTGGGATTTTCTCTTCTAATTTACGAAGAGCGCGTCCGCGGTGGCTAATGGCATTTTTCTCATCCGAACTTAGCTCAGCCATCGCTTTTTTATATTCTTCTACATAAAAAATCGGATCGTATCCAAAACCATTTTCCCCGCGGCGCTGTTCTAAGATTTTCCCTTCACACGTTCCGTTTACAATAACAGGCTCTTTATCTGCTTCAGGGAAAGCAACCGCTAGCGCACAGTAAAAACGAGCTGTACGTTTTTCTAAATCGATGTCAGTTAACTCTTGCAACACTTTATCGATATTCGCTTGGTCATCTTTCGGTTCTCCAGCAAAACGAGCTGAATATACACCTGGTTTCCCGTTTAAGGCATCTACAATAAGACCAGAGTCATCCGCAATTACGATGGAATTCAACTGTCTACTAAGACTGTCCGCTTTCAAAATTGCGTTTTCTTCAAATGTTTCACCAGTTTCTTCGACTTCTTCAATATGAGGAAAATCGTGTAAAGATTTCACTTCTAAGTCAAATCTCTCAAATAACTCAGCAAACTCACGTACTTTCCCAAGATTTTTCGTCGCTACAACAACTTGCTTCATATTTTCCACCTCTACTCTATATGAGATACGATGTCACCTAACGCTTCTTTTTGCTTTTCAACAAGTTGGAAGATCCCTTGTTCCGCAGCATCAAGTAGTTCATTTAATTCTGCTCTGCTAAACGTCGCTTCTTCTCCAGTTCCTTGTACTTCAACAAACTGACCTTTTCCAGTCATAATAACGTTCATATCAACGTCTGCTTTAGAATCTTCGGCATAATTTAAATCTAAAACGACACCTTGTTCTTCAACAACACCTACTGATGTTGCCGCTAAATAATCTTTTACAGGAATTTTAGATACTTTGTCTGCTTGCAATAATTTTTCAAAAGCTAATACCATCGCAACATAAGCACCTGTAATTGAAGCTGTTCTCGTTCCACCATCCGCTTGAATTACATCACAGTCAATCCAAACCGTTCTTTCGCCAAGCGCTTCTAAATCAACAACCGCACGCAATGCTCGTCCAATTAAACGCTGGATCTCCATTGTACGCCCTGTTACTTTCCCTTTACTTGACTCCCTGATTGTACGTTGCTCTGTCGCACGTGGAATCATTGAGTATTCTGCTGTTACCCAACCTTTTCCTTCTCCACGCATAAACGGCGGTACACGCTCTTCAATTGTCGCTGAACAAATCACCTTCGTATCCCCAACCTCAATTAGTACCGATCCCTCTGGATGTTTTAAATAATTTGTATGAATATGTATATGGCGTAGCTCTGCTTGTCCTCTACCATCTACTCGCATAAAAATAACCTCCTCATAACTACTCTCATTAGTATAGCCAAATTTAAATGTACGATATGTACAACAATAAAAGAAGGGGAACTCAAAAAGCAATTCCCCTTTCTTACATAAGTATATCAAATTATTCGCGATTAAAAACTACCTGTATTCACGTTTTGCGGACGATTAACAGGTTTTGTTAACTTTTCACCTTTTTCATCCATCAGATTCGCTTTCCCATTCACTTCAATAGAAACATTTTTCACACCTTGTTTTTCCGTTAAAGATAAGACTAACGACTTCAATACGTAATTTGAAATCACACTCTTGTCTTGGTTCGCAAATATATTTTCATTAAAGTTTAATGTAATATTTCCGTTCTCCACTTTCGGGTTCGTAATAAGCTTAGCTCCCGGATTAAAATCATTTAGTAACGAACTGTGAATCGGACCTTTTACAAGCTCATCCACAATTGCCGCATAATCATTTTCTTTTCCTTCTGCAACACGTCTTGTTACCGGTACGTAATATTGCTGCTTATTATTATTTTGCGCCATAAAGTAAAGTGTAACCGGTTTTGTATGCGTTACATCTGCTACTTGTTCGTCATCAAAGTTAATTCCATTCGCACGACTTACACCTTCACCAAGCGGTGTACCCGCAACAGGCATCTTCGCTAACTTTTCACCATTTATTTGGAACTGCACTTGTTTTATTTCTGTAAATTGGGTCAAAGTCCACGCTACTGATTCAACAATTTGACGCTCTTCTTCCTTTGAATAATTTTTCATTTCTTTAGAGAAATCAATTACTGCTGTCCCACCTTTTTTCAAATCCAAGGTCATCGTCGTATTCGCTGGAAGGACTGCTCGAAATCCATTTGGCAATAAATTTGTGACCGGTCCATCTTTCACAAGATACTCTAATGTTTGCTTTACAACCTCATTCGCTTTCGGAGTAGGCATTGCAATAGTTTGCGGTACGACATATCCATTTTTATCAACGAGGTATAACTCTCTATTTACTGTCTGCCCTTGTTTATCTTTTTTAGCTATTTCTTTCTTTTCACCTTCTGTATACGTAACTTTTTTCGGTGGATCAATTTGTTCTGTTGCTTTCTCTTGATTTAATAAGCCACACCCTGATAATAAAATCGCACTCACAGTAGCACCAACAACCCATTTAAAAGTGGATTTAGGCATGCCATTCCCCCCTAAAATCTAAGTTTGTACTATTATGTATACGAGCTGTTTCATATTTTAGAACAAGCTATAGCTACTTACAAAGAAAAAACCCCTGATTGCTCAGGAGTTCTCTTATATGAATCTACTATTATTCTGTTTCTAAATTAATATGTTTCACATTTTCAATCGGCTGACCGAACCACTTTGATGCAATTTCTTTAAACAGACCTATTTTACCAGTCGTTAAGAAGAGGTGATCACTTTGTTCCTCTCCCTCATTCAACATTTTACTATGGTATAAAATTGTACTTACCTCACGCGCTGTTTCATCACCCGAACTAATTAATTGCACTTGATCTCCCATTACCTTTTTTATAACAGGACCTAAAATCGGATAATGTGTACACCCTAAAATAAGTGTATCAATGTCAGTACTTTTCAACGGTTGCAATGTTTCTCTCACAACTTCATACGCCATTTCACTTTCGAAATTCCCGCTCTCTACAAGCTCAACGAAAGGTGGGCACGCTAAACTTTCTACCATAACACGGTTATTAATAGATTTTAGCGCCTCTTCATAGGCACCACTTTTTACTGTTCCAATCGTTCCAATAATCCCAACATGGTACGTATTTGTCACTTTTAAAGCTGTACGTGATCCTGGATGAATAACTCCTACCACTGGAATTGGTAATTGTTTCTGCATCTCTTCTAATACAACCGCAGTTGCTGTATTACACGCAATCACTAACATTTTGATATTTAGATCTAATAAATGCTCCGTCATTTCCCACGTAAATTGACGCACTTCTTCACGAGAACGCGGACCATAAGGGCAACGTGCTGTATCTCCTAAATATATAATACGCTCTTTCGGCAACTGACGAATTAATTCCTTCGCTACTGTTAAACCGCCCACTCCTGAATCAATAACACCGATCGCTCTATTCAACTTAATCACCCGTTTTCTCATTCATCATCTTATTTTATCATTATATTTTACACACTTTAAGTTCGCTCACTTAAACTGCTTCTGTATGAAAATTTTCATTTGTACCTGTATAGACTAGGACCTTTTTTATTTTGCTCCTTTTTTTCATAATTTGCAAGACAGAAAAATAACCGACCTTCTATATGAAAGTCGGTTTCTTCTATATAAAGTGCGTATTTACCCCGCTATTTGCCGGGCAGTAAGACCCCCACCTCAAAATTCAGCGAAAGCAAAGAAGTTATATGGGAATCACCTGCCCGTAAAAGCCCGATTGATGTGGGCTAATAATTAGTGGGGGATGCCCCCACTAATTAAAGTTTCACTTTATTGCTCCATCTTTTTTTGGAAGGAAGACATTCCTATTAGTAAGAAGAAATGAGCAGAAATTAAAATGATGATTAAAATAAAATTCAAACGATAACTATTTGTAGATTCCATAACCTTGCTCGCTACAGCTGGTCCAAATGCCATACCGAAAAAGTTAATTAAATTATATAAACCAAGACCGACTCCAACTTTAGCTGGATGTAATGTTTTCGGTATAAATGTGTTTAATGATACTTGAATTGCCGAATAACTTATAAATGTTAAAATAACCGCCACTAAAATAATGATTAAGTTCCCGTTCGGAATAAGCCCTAAAATTAAAAAACCAACGATCATAACTACAGACGCTACATAAATCATTCTTACATTCCCAAACGAAGGACCAATCTTCCCCGTAATAAAACTAGATACAATACCAAAGAGAGATGCAACAAACAATGCAATTCCGATAACGAATGGAGACAATCCGTGTCCTCTTCCTAACAACAATGGTAATAATAATAAACTAGCACATAGCGCCACATTGATTATAAATCCGACCGCTATTAAACGAAGAAATGGTTTATTTGTAAACAACTCAATATCAATAAATGGATGCTCCGCGTTCTTCATACGAACCGTGAATAAAAATAAGAAAGCTACCGATAACACAAATAGCCAACTATTAATATTTACACCTAATAAAACAGTCGTAATGAACGCAAATAATAACACCGCTCCAATGCAATCAAAATGAAACGCTTCATCCGTATGCTGCGCTTCTTCTGGCATAAATTTCATTAGCAAGAAAATCCCAACTACTGAAATAACCATAAATAAAAATAAATATGGCCACCCCAATGTATTTGTAATAGCCCCGCCAACTAAAGGACCAATACCTATCGCTAATGCAATAGAAGAACTAATCATCGCTAATGCACCAGGCTTCTTATCAGGAACAACTAATTTTGCCACTGCAATCATACTAAGCGCAATAAACGCCGCTCCCCCACTCGCCTGCACTAATCTTGCAAGAATGGTAATCGCATAAGATTGATTCATAAATCCAATAATAGAACCCGCTACAAATATGATAATTGAAATAATTAATAGTTTTTTTACACTATAGCGATCAGCCAACTTCCCATAGATCATCGAACCAATACCGACAACTAAGGAATACCCTACTACAACCCAACTTACTTTCGATTGACTAATGGATAAATCGTTAGCCATATCCTCTAACGCTACATTAAATAAAACCGCATTCATCGGTCCTAATAAAACGATAAAACATAATGTGAAAACAAACCATTTTGAATGGTTACTTATATCTTTCCCCATGTGTAACACCTCTCCTGATTGTAGTAACTGTAAATGAAGAATAAATTTGTTTAGCTCCGCTATCACCACTAAACAACTTCATCAAATGTATAAATTTATCGCGCGACAAATTGAATTCGAAACGTAACATTATGTTGTTCGATATTCATGGAACTATCATAGTTTCAGCATTACAGTTTGTCAACGAATAATATACAAAGTGAACTAATTTAGTGTTTTTAGTTTACTTTGTTCAAAGATTGTTATACACTAATTTCGAATCCGATATAAGGAGGACTGACGTGTTATTCAAGTTTGCAATTTCTAACTTAATAAAATTAAGTAAATAAAGAACTTTTATATAGAAGAAACACTATAGGAGGATTATGATGAAGAAAAAAATGTTAGTTGTATTAACGAGCGTAGAAAAATATCCAAATTTAAATCGAGCTACTGGGCTTTGGCTTGGTGAAGCTGTCCATTTCGTTAAAAAAGTAGAAAAAGCTGGTTACGAAGTAGATTATGTCAGCCCACAAGGTGGTTATACACCGATTGATCCGCATAGTTTAGCAATGGCGGAGAGCATCGATTGGGAATGGTATCAAAAGAAAGAATTTATGAATCGTCTCGGTTCTACAATGAAACCGAGTGAAGTGAATCAAGAAGACTACGCTGTTATTTATTACGCGGGTGGTCACGGAGTTATTTGGGACTTCCCAGAAAACAAAGAACTTCAAAATATTAGCCGCAACATTTATGAAAATGGCGGAATTGTTTCCTCTGTTTGTCACGGAGCTGCTGGTTTATTCCATATCACATTAAGTAACGGGGACCGTTTAATTAACGGTAAAAAAGTAACCGGATTTTCAAATGAAGAAGAGAAACTAGCTGAATTAGATCAATTCGTTCCATTTTTAACAGAAGATGAAATCGTTAAAAATGGGGGACTTTACGAAAAAGCTGCGCAACCTTGGGAAGCTTACGCTGTAGAAGATAATCGTGTAATTACTGGTCAAAACCCTGCTTCAGGTGGTCCAGTAGCTGAATTAGTATTAAAACAGCTGCAAAAATAATATATACTAAAAAAGCAGATTTCCCTCTAGTAAGGGAAATCTGCTTTTTTACGAAATCATTTGTAAATTAGCTATAATTTCTTTTTCAATTTCAGAATCATCAACTACATCTAAAAATTCCGGTTTAAACAGTTGGTATTTCTTCAAATTGTAGAAATCAAGTATCGCTTGCTTTAACGTAATATCGTACTGAATGCAAAAAGTATGATCTATAATGCGTCTTAACATCACATCATCTTGCACCATAAATAGTTGTGCATTCATTTTATTAAAGTAACCTTGTTCCATACCCGACTCAAAAAACATTTGCAAATTACGATTGCGATTTTGTTGTGCAGCGACTAATTGATCCGACAAATGCGGATACGCTTCTTTCAAATCTTGTAAAAAGACATCCGAAATATACGTCACACATTTTAAAGAATGGATAAACGTCTTTTGGAAACGTTCTGTAAACGACATACTTTCATCTTGATTATCCGCATCTCCTTCAAGAAGATAGTTTATAAAATCCTCTACTACTGCCTCAATAATCTCATCTTTCGAAGAAAAACGTTTATATAAAGTAGCTTTACTAATATCCATATATTTCGCAATTTCATCTATTTTTAATTGGCTAAAACTCGTCTTTCGAATAACGGGCTTTATTTTATTAATATAAGTATTTGCACACGCTACTTTTCTCATTTAAAAGAGCCTCCCCTTTTGTTCATACAAAATAGTATAGCAAATTCATGAATGTTTATAAATGAAGTTATTATACTCATTACGTCTTTTTAGTTTATTGCAATTTCAATCTACACTATACATAAAAAGTACCCGCTACCTTTGTTAGTAGCGGGTACTTTTTCTATAATTTATTTACAGCTCTTCTTATAGCTTTCCCTATTTCCACACTAGACTGCGGATTCTGCCCTGTAATCAAACGCCCATCTACTACAACATGCGGCGTGAAATTAGGTGCTACATAAAATAATGCCCCTTCTTCTTTCAACTTACTTTCTAGCAAAAAAGGAACTCGTTTTTCTAAATGTACAGCTTTTTCTTCATCGTTTGTATAACCTGTTATACGCTTACCAGCAACAAAAAATGAGCCATCTTTATTTTTCACACCGACCAAAGAACTTACTCCGTGACAAACAGCCGCTACAATCCGGTTATTGTTGTACATGTTCTCAATCAAATTCGCTACATATGGATTACCTGGAAAATCCACAATAGCCCCGTGTCCACCACCAAATAAAACTGCATCATAATCTAAAAAGTGAACAGTAGATATCGGTTTTGTATTTTGCAACAAAGAAGCGACATACTTAAATTCGCGAGGTATACCATTGGGAATTGATACTCTATCAATAGGCACCCTTCCACCTTCTATAGATACAAGATCAACATCGAACTTAGCCTTTTTAAATAAATTATACGGAGCTGCGAGCTCTTCAAGCCATAAACCAGTCGGGTGTCCATTCATATCATGAGCGCTTGTTGAAACTAATAATACTCTTTTCAACACATCCCCTCCTTACTACCTATTTATGTATGAAACATTCTTATCATTCATATAGCACGTGAAACAGACAGAAAAATAGCCGACTCTTCATATAAAAGTCGGCTTTTTTTTTATAGCTCGAGCTCTCCCATACGAAGAAGCTCTACAACTGCTTGTGAACGTCCTTTAACTCCTAGCTTTTGCATTGCATTTGAAATGTGATTGCGTACTGTTTTTTCACTTATAAAAAGTTCACCTGCAATTTCCTTCGTCGTTTTATCTTGAACGAGTAATTCAAATACTTCTCTTTCTCTCTTTGTGAGTAACGGTTTAGATTGATACGCTTTTTCCTTCAACTGGTATAACCCTCCTTGCTTAAGCCAGAGCTGTATATGTGTAAGTTGGGTGTTTATTTAGTCAAGATATTGTATGAACGAAATGTGCAGGTGGTGAATGAAAATGGGCTTTATTTCCTATGTTATTTTAGACTTTTATACAGTGCGTACACTCTTTTTATCCACTTACTTTCCAGTACGCCATATTTGTTCTAATAATATGCCGACAACTGTACCTACGAACAAACCATTTCCAAATATATATTGCATCACAGACGGCAAGGATTGGAGTGCTCCAGACGGTAAAAACATAACACCGCTTCCAAATAATATAGCAACTCCTAAAATCGTTACATTCCTCTCGCTGAGCTCCACTTGTTTTATATTATTAAATCCAATTCCAATTAACTGTACGAACGAAGCCATTAAAACCGCAGATGCGACAGCGGATGGTAAAGACGCTAAGTAACGAATAATACTTGGAAAAAGAGACATTACGACTAGTAACGCACATGCCATTAAGAATGATCGTATATATTTTTGTTTTGTTAAGCGTATAAATCCTGCCGTCGCTGGTAACGGAACGACACCTACAGTTGAAAACACAGAAGAAATGATATGTGAAATCCCTCCAACCCACGTACCATCCTTCAACTGTTTCTGTTCAATAGTTGCTTTACGAATGGTAGCTTGATTAATTGCTACAATAGCTGCCACTGTATTAGAAACTAAAATACATACCATAACGAAACTTGATACAGCCATACCTGTATTCCATTTTGGAAGTCCCCAAGCAAATATATGTGGAAGTTGCACAAAATGAGTTACTTGAGATGGAATCGTCACTTTTCCTGCAATAAGAAAAATAATCCACCCGCTAATTAATCCTATTAAAACTGCATAACTTTTGACAAAGCCTTTTCCAAAATTAGATAGTATAATAACGAACAAAAATATACTAAACGCAACTATCGCTGTAAATCCATCGATTTGAGAAATAGTAGCTGTAATTCCTAGCATTCCTTTTAAAAATACACCACTTAATTGTAAACATAATAAAAGTAAAAATGTTCCTGTCACAACTGGCGTAAATAAAAATAAAATACGTCCTATAAAACCAGTTACACCTAATCCTATTAAAATAACACCGGAGATTATCATTCCTAATTCTAAAATTTGCAATGTACTATGCAATTGATCCTGCCCGACCGTTGCATAAGCAAGCACTGTAAATACACCAACCCAAGATCCAGCTGGTCCATCCGCAATTGGCAGTCTATGCCCAATCCATCCTTGTAAAAAAGAAGATATACCAACTACAAAAAACGTACGCTGCATTAAATAAAATATTTCTTCCGTCGTAAGATGAAATAATCCGCCAACGACAATTGGTAGTGCGATTGAATTTGCTAATAAAAAAATAAACCATTGCAAAGTTCCCATAATATGATTTTGGTTATGTTGATTGTCCAAAATTTTCATCCCTTCTAGCTTTCCTATAAAAAATATATTGTAAGAATAAAAAAGAAGAGTTCTATACCCACCATTAGAACCCTCCTCAAGGCATTTAAACGATTCTTCTACACAAGATTATTTAATTCCACCTCATTTAAGCTTCCAACAACAATATTTCCTTTATGCACGACTAAACGCTTCTCTGTTTGACGCGCTACCGCTTCAGCTGCACATGTTGCATTCGTCAAAACAAAACTCGCTTCATCTCCTACATTCGGCCATGCTCGCTTCCCTTCATTGTTTAACGTTTCTTTTCCTCCCGTAATAAAGCGAAGGGCTTTTCCTAAAGACCTTTCATCACTCCACCCAAAACGTTCTGCCAATCGATTTGCCTTTTGCAGCATATCACCTGTTCCAAACGGTGACCAATGATCAGTAATACTATCATTTCCTAACGAGACTTTCACACCTTTTTTATCTAATAACGGAATCGGAATTACTTGTTTCCCAATTGGCACGGTTGAAGTAATATCAATGTTTAAAGCAGCTAGTCTTTCTGCCACTTCTTCAGCTTCTTTATCCGTAACACCACCAAGTCCAAGCGCATGACTAATTGTTACGCGACCTTGCCATCCCGCTTCTTCTGTTAGACTTGCCAATCTCTTCATTGTAAACGTTCCAAGATTATTCGCATCATGCAGGTGAATATCAACATCCGCATTAAATTCTACTGCAATATCCATAATCGTATGTAATGATTTTTCGATATCATTATCCACTGTAGCTGGATCCACTCCGCCTACTAAATTCGCACCCATACGCATCGCATCTTTCACAAGTTGCACAGAATTACTGCGCAATAATCCATGTTGCGGAAAAGCAACGATTCTACCAGAAACCTGATTTTTATATGTTTCCAGCGCCGCTAACGTCGCCTCCAAATTACTAAGTCCGATAATCGGATCGACATTACAATGCGTTCTAATATTCGTTGCACCATTTCGAAGCAATAACGCTAGCATATTTTCCGCCCTATCTTGAGCAGTTGCTAATTGCTTTGGCAAAATCTTCTCTTCCTCATTAAAACGTGTAAAAATATTTTCTGCTGGCATACAAGCTTTCCAAGAGCCACTATAATAAGTCTTATCAATATGAATATGCATCTCTTCGAAAGCGGGCAAAATTAATAAGCGATTAGCATCAAGAATTAATATCCCTTCCTCTTGAACAGCCCCTGCTATCATTTTTTTAATTCGTCCATCTTCAATGAGTAAACTACATAATTCTGTTTCTGTTTGGGAAATTCTCCCCTCTTCATATGTATACCCTGATTCAAGCATTACATTAGTCAACCAATATACTGTCATCACTACTTCCCCACCCTTTATTAAAAGTTACCTCTTACTATAATTTTAATGTCAACTGAAAATTAAGACAATTAATACGACTGTTTCCTAAAAAAAATGTAATACAACCTCATAGTCTTCTCATAAATTTCCATATAGAATAGAAGTATATAGCTTGTTATACAAAGGAGTGGATTGGAAGATGTCAAAAAGATTATGTAAATCCGAAACTGATAAAATGCTATTTGGTATATGCGGTGGTTTAGGGGAATATTTTGATATTAGCTCTACTCTCATTCGCATACTTTGGGTCATTGCTATTTTATGTTTTGGGACGGGGTTTTTAGTTTATTTTATTTGTTTATTACTTATGCCACGCTCTTACTAATAACATTCTTTCATATATTTGAGCATAGCGTACAAAAAATCCCCTTATAGATTTTTCTATAGGGGGATTTTTTCACGAAGAATATTTCATCGTTAAATGTAATACCGCCACTTCATCTTCTTCATTTTTATAGCTATGTTTCTTATTCGCTTCAAATTGAATGGAGTCAAACTCGTTTAATTCATATACATCATTCTCCACTTGAATAGATACTTTCCCTTTCATTACCGTTACAAGCTCAATAGCACCTTCATGATGAGCTTCTGGCTCATATATACTATTCGACCTTAAACAAGCACGGTGCATTTCCATCCCCGTTTCTTTCGTGTAACGGAACATCGTTTCTAAGTTCCATGCTTGTCCTACATCTACTGCAAACCCTTCTCCGCAGCGCGCAACAGCTACTGGTTCTCCAACAACCATTAATCTTGATAAAGGAATCGATAACCCTTTCGTTATTTTCCAAATGACAGCTAACGTCGGATTCGTTTCGCCCCTTTCAATCTTTCCTAATGTTAATTTACTAACCCCTGTTTTTTGGGCTAATTCTTCTAAACTTAATTTTTGCTCATTTCGAATTTGTCTTAATAGCTGACCTACTTGCTGAATTACTTCTTTCGTTTGCATATCTTCATTTTCTTTCATCTATAAAACCACCCTAAAGTATAAAATAGTTTACTTTTATTTATTTTAAGTATATTATACTATACATAAATACTCAATTCCGAAAGGAGTGCCATACTTCATGCGCGCAATATTACTAGGTCTTTTATCATCGGCCTTTTTTTCTGCAACCTTTATTATTAACAGAGCAATGAATGTATCTGGAACAAGCTGGGCTTGGACAGCTTCCTTCCGTTTTTTATTTGCTCTCCCTATTTTATTCCTTATCGTTTTATTTCGCAAAAACTTAAGGGGGTTATGGGTAGAGTTAAAGAAACATCCATTAGCATGGATCGGATGGGGTTCCGTTGCAGGAATTGGCTTCTATTCTTTATTAAGTTTTGCAGCTGTCTTTTCTCCAGCTTGGCTCGTTGCTGGAACTTGGCAAGTTACGATATTAGCAGGTTTACTACTATCACCATTATTTTTCGTTAAAATAGAAACGAAATCAGGTACAAAACTTGTACGTGGAAAAATTCCACTTCGCAGTTTATATGTAGCATTATTTATTTTACTTGGTGTAATTTGTATGCAAGCGACTGCAGCGGGTCATATTACGATGACTCAGTTCATTTCAGGATTTTTACCTGTCGTGATAGCCGCTTTCTTATATCCGTTCGGCAACCGAAAAATGATGGAACTTGTTGACGGACGTCTTGATACATTCCAACGTGTATTAGGAATGGCAATTGGAAGTCTTCCTATTACAATTCTCCTTGGGATATACGGATTTTCCACTACTGGTATTCCATCATCAACTCAAATGCTTCAAGGATTTTTGTTAGCACTATGTTCTGGAGTTATTGCAACGATGACATTTTTCTTTGCTACTGACTTAGCAAAAGATAACCTCGCTCTACTCGGAGCTGTTGAAGCAACACAAGCTGGAACGATGGTCTTTACCGTGCTAGGCGAAATTATTTTCTTGAATGGTTCATTCCCTGGTGGCCTTTCCTTACTTGGAATGATTATTATTATGTTAGGAATGGTTGCAAATAGCATTTTAAACCGTTCTGTTCCAATCATTAAACAGAAAAAAACAGCATAAAAAAGAGTATGGTTCTACAACAAAGAACCATACTCTTTTTTTATTGTCCCCCTATTTCGCCTTATCAGAATAGTATTTCATTAGCTGTTTATACTAAAACCTATGTTATAATACGTTTCATGCGCAATATTAGGAGGTAAATTATGTTAAAAAAAGCAATCGCTGAATTTATTGGTACATTTGTACTTGTATTATTCGGAACTGGAGTAGCTGTCATTGGCGGCGGAATTGAAGGAATTGGAACATTAGGAATCGCTATGGCTTTCGGTCTATCTATTGTGGCTATGGCATACAGCATCGGAACAATTTCTGGATGTCACATTAACCCAGCGGTATCAGTAGCTATGTTCATCAACAAAAGAATGAACGCTATGGAACTTTGTTATTATGTATTAGCTCAAATTTTAGGTGGTTTATTAGGAACTGCAACGTTAGTAACAATTTTACGCTCTGCTAAAACACCTTTAGATAATTTAGGACAAAATGGTTTTGGAACTCTTGGTTTATCTGGAGCATTTCTAGTTGAATTTATTTTAACTTTCGTATTCATTTTAGTTATCGTTGCTGTAACTGGTAAAAAAGGAAGTTCTTCTTTAGCTGGACTAGTAATTGGTTTCACATTAGTATTAATTCACTTATTAGGTATTCCGTTAACTGGAACATCAGTTAACCCAGCTCGTAGTATCGCACCAGCTTTATTCGCTGGCGGAGAAGCACTTTCTCAACTATGGGTATTCATCGTTGCCCCAATTCTTGGTGGTATCGTAGCAGCTATTGTTGGTAAATTCATTTTAAATACTGAAAAATAGAATTTTCAATATTTCTGAATAAAAAAAGGCGAGCCCTCATTATGAGGTTGCTCGCTTTTTTACTCTTTCATTTTAGACTTTAAGTTTGTAACTAATTGATCTACCGTTACATTTGCAAGTACGTTTTCCATCGCTTCTTGCGCTTGCATTAAAATAATTTCTAATACTGATTGAATATTAGCTCCTACTGGACATTCAATGTTGGGATTTTCATGGAAGGAAAATAGTTGCCCTTCTTCTACAACTTCCACTGCTTTATATACATCAAGTAATGTAATTTCTTCTAAATCACGAGCAAGTGTCGTACCACCTTTACCAGCTTGTACATCAACAAGTCCTGCTCTCTTCAACATTCCTGTAATGCGACGAATCACAACTGGATTTGTATTCACACTACCAGCAATCCATTCAGAGGTACAGCGAGAGTTTCGATCTATCGCAAGTAACGTTAACATATGAACACCTACTGTAAAACGACTACTAATCCCCATCTGCACACCCTCCTTTGTATTCATTCTATTAAAAGACGACTCTTATTATTATATACTATTTTTAATTTATACATAAAGAAAAAGCATGATTCCAATAGGAAATCATACTTTTCTCTCATTATTGACGCTTTATAAACTTCGCTAAATCTTTAAATTTCACTTTATCTGAGTAATTCATTACACCGTTTACATAGATACGACTTGTAACAGCATTTAATATACCAATTGTCGCCAATAAAACTACTAATGTTATCGTAATCTCTAACATACCTGCTTCACCGGCTACAATCCGCGAGAAGGTGACCATCGGTGTGAAAAACGGAACATACGAACTTACAACAACAATGGTACTATTCGGATCACTTAATGATTTAATACTAATGAAGAATGCAGCCATGATCAAAATCATTACCGGGAAAGATACAGCTTGTAAATCCTCTGTCTTAGACACAACAGCTCCAGCTGCAGCGTACATCATCGCATAAAGTAAATATCCCGTAATGAAATAGACAAGAAACATGCTTATAACCTTTGCATCTAATTTTGTAAAGTCAATTGGAACACCAAATAATGAGGCACTTTCTAAATCGACCCAACCTAACAAATAAGGAATAAGGTAGCCACACGCCAATATTACAAGTTGCAATAACGCCGTTGAAACAACCGCTAAGATTTTCGCATACATCATTGTAAGTGGCTTTACTTTCGGAAGCATTACTTCCATTACACGTGACGCCTTTTCAGATGCAATATTCATTGCGATTGTATTTCCGAAAGCTACAATAAACATATACAAAGCAAATGTAAAGAAATACGCAATTCCGAAAGAAGATGTACGATCTTTTATCGCTTCTTGCTTCACTTGAATTTCTGCTTGTAATTGCTGCGCAATTTCTGGTGACACATTATTTTTTTCAATCGTCACCATCGTATATTGTTGTTTTAAATAGCCTGCCATAATTGCAGAAGTTGCTTGGCTTGGAAATCCATTATACATATATGTAACCGCTGGAGCCCCATCCTTTTCCGTCACATGGAATAGACCATCTAAATCGCCGTCTTCTACTTGCTTATGCAGTTTATCAAAATCATCCTTTGAACCAACCGTTATTTTTGCTGATGGCAATAGCTTATTTAGCTCTTCTTTTTGTACTTTGTATGTGGAGCTCTCTACTACAACTGCAATTTTATCTTTATCCTTATTTTTATCATCGCCCGAAGTAAAATGATTAAATGCAAAAATCCCAAACACAACTAAAAATAAAATCGCGCTCGTAATTAATGATTTTTTAGATAAAAATGCTTCTTTAAAATAAAATGAAAATACATGAGAAAATTTACGCATCTTTATTTCGCCCTCTCTACAAAGATTTCGTTTAACGTCGGCTCTAACATTTTAAATTGTCGTAAGGTAACACCTTGTTCTTGCAATTGTTGTAAAATCTTTAGAGCTTCTGCATCATCTTGTACTTGCATGTAAAGAAGACCTTGTTGTTTTTCATAAGGAACATGTAAAGCTTCTAATCCTTTTTCATTCTCTTTTGTATCTTCGATTGTTAAATTACGAAAACCGTATTCTTTCTTAATATCACTTAACTGTCCTTCTACGACTGCTTCACCTTTTTTCAAAATACATACATGTTGGCAAAAAGCCTCTACTTGCTCCATACGGTGACTAGATAAAATAATTGTCTTTCCGCTCTGTACTTGTTCTCCAATAATACTAGCCAACATTCCAGCATTAACTGGATCAAGTCCGCTAAATGGTTCATCTAAAATGAGAAGTTCAGGATTATGAAGAAGGGCAGCAATCAATTGAATTTTTTGCTGGTTCCCTTTCGAAAGTTCTCCTGCTGTTTTGAATTTATATTCCGGGATTGCTAAGCGCTCTAACCAGTGATCAATTGCAAGATCTACTTCTTTTTTCGTCATTCCTTCTAATCTTCCAAAATATCTTAACTGATCTATTACTCTACTTTTTGTATATAATCCTCTTTCTTCTGGTAAATACCCAATTGTTACCCCACTATCACCAAATACTTTTCCATCCCATGTAATAGAACCTTCATTAGGAGTCAATAATCCGAGAAGCATTTTAATCGTCGTTGTTTTTCCTGCACCATTTCGTCCAAGTAATCCTAGTACTTCACCTTTTGGTAACGAAATTTGCAAACCATTCACTGCTTTTGATTCCCCAAATAGTTTCGTTAAGTTTTGAATTTGTAAACTCAAAGTATAAAGCCTCCCCTTTAATATCATTCATACTCTCTTTCAAAGACTATGTTTATTCAGGATAAAATATAGCACTACGCTTCACCCTTTTAGTATGTAACATCGCCTTAATCCATCATTTGTTCTATTTAGTTAAAATTGTAAATAATATCATTCCACTTGTCAATTATAATTGTCATTACGACAATAAAAGTTGTCAAAATGATTTCCATCATTTCTCTCATCTTTCTAATATAGGACATACTACTATATATACAAAAGACAATATGCAAATGTTCATAAAAAAAATATTATTTTTCGATATATAATATTAAATGATTTTCTAACATCAAGGAGGATACATATGAAAATGAAGAGGGGCATTACCACTTTATTATCTGTAGCTGTTCTATCTACATCGCTTGTAGCGTGTTCAGGAACACCAGAGAAAACAGTGGCGAAAGAAGAGAAAGTAAAATTAACAGAACAGCAATTAATGGCTGATTTATGGTATCAAACAGCTGGTGAAACGAAAGCACTTTACTACCAAGGATACAATATTGGTCAATTAAAACTTGATGCAGCTCTTGCAAAAGGGACAGAGAAAAAACCTGCTATCGTACTTGATTTAGATGAAACTGTTTTAGACAACAGTCCTCATCAAGCTATGAGCGTAAAAACAGGAAAAGGCTATCCTTACAAATGGGATGATTGGATTAATAAGGCTGAAGCTGAAGCCCTTCCAGGCGCAATTGATTTCTTAAAATATACAGAGTCTAAAGGTGTAGATATTTACTACATTTCAAATCGTAAAACGAACCAACTAAATGCAACTATTAAAAACCTTGAGCGCGTAGGTGCTCCTCAAGCGACGAAAGAACATATATTACTACAAGATCCGAAAGAAAAAGGAAAAGAAAAACGCCGTGAACTCGTTTCTCAAACACATGATATTGTTTTATTCTTCGGTGATAACTTATCTGATTTCACTGGTTTTGATGGAAAATCTGTAAAAGATCGCAATCAAACAGTAGAAGAATCAAAAGCACAGTTTGGTGAGAAATTCATCATTTTTCCTAATCCAATGTATGGTGATTGGGAAGGCGCTTTATATGATTATGATTTCAAAAAATCTGATGCAGAAAAAGATAAAATTCGTCGCGACAACTTAAAATCATTTGATGCAAAATAAAAGAGGATGGCATTCGCCATCCTCTTTATTGCATATTTCTCGTTAAAGGTAAAATAAACACTTCTACACGTCTATTTTTCGCCTTTCCTTCTTGCGTATCATTTGGGGCAATTGAACGGTATTCTCCGTAACCAACTGCACTAAATTTCCCTGGCTGTAATTCTTTATTTTGCAGTAATACCTGCATAAAATTAACTGCACGCTGCGTACTTAATTCCCAATTCGATGCAAACTGTGCATTGGCAATCGGGACATTATCCGTATGACCAGATACTGTAATTTCACGAGGTGACGCTGAGACAAGTAAGTTAGACATCTCTTTTGCAATCCCTAAAGATTCTAATTTCACATCTGCTTTCCCCGAATCAAACAGCACATTTTCTAGTATTGTCACCATTAATCCCTTTTCAGTTAATTTAGTTTGAAAAGCAGAGGATAATTGGTTCTCATTAATATATTGATCAATCTTTTTTTGTAATGCTTTTAACTCAGCCATTTCTTTTTTTTCTTCGGCTCTAGCTTCTTCTTGTTTTTTTGCTTGTTCCGCCTCAAGGCTACTTGCTGATAATTCTTTTTCATCATTTGGCTTTTGATCACTTAAAAACTCTTTATTTCCTGTTCCACCTGCTAGTTCACTGCGAAAAGCTACTGCCATCTGTTTAAATTTCGCAGCATCTATACTACTCATTGCAAATAAAACAATAAACAATGCAAACAACAGCGTTAGCATATCAGAATACGGAATTAACCACGTTTCATCAATATGTTCGTCATGCTTTTTCTTTTTACTTCTTCTATTCTTCCTACTCCGCATTTTTTTCCGCTCCTTTTTCTAGCTTTTTACGCTCAGTTGCAGAAAGCGCACCTAAAATGCGGTTTTTCATAATAAATGGATATGTACCTTCTTGTAACATTAGTAAACAATCAATAATTAAACGTTTCTTCTCTAATTCAGCGGCAGACTTTTGCTTTAATTTATTTGCAAATGGATGCCATAACACGTAACCTGAAAAGATACCGAAAATCGTTGCAATAAATGCACCTGAAATAGCATGCCCTAACTTTTCAATATCAGTTAAATTTCCAAGTGCAGCTACAAGACCAATAACAGCACCTAAAACCCCTAATGTCGGTGCATATGTACCAGCTTGAGAAAAAATTGCCGCTCCTTTTGCATGCCTTTCTTCAATTGCTTCTAATTCAGCTTCTAAAATTTGTTCTAAATCTTCTGCGGATACGCCATCAATCACAAATTTCATACCACGTAAAAGAAACTCATCTTCAATTTTATCTAATTGTTGTTCCAAAGACAAAATACCGTATTTTCTACTCTCAGATGTCCAATGAACAAATAACTCTAGCAACTGTTCATAGCTTAAATCTTTTTTATTTGAACCAAAAAGAACTTTAAATAATTTTGGAACTCTTTTTAGCTGATTCATCGGAAATGCAATACATACTGCAGCAAATGTACCGACAAAAATAATTAGTGCCGCGGCAGGATTCAGTAAGGCCATTACGTCAGCGCCCTTGACGACCATTCCTACTACTACCGCCACTACTCCTAAAATGATTCCAATAATTGTTGCAAAATCCATTCCCATTCACTCCTAGTCTATACAAGAAGTCCTTTATTCTCGCTAATCGTTACATCTTCTTATATACATATATTACATAAAAAATGAATTTCGTGAAAGATAAGAAATGAATTATATGAAAAAATACTACAATTTCACACATTTTCTGACATTTTCTTTGCATTTCTATTACGTTATGACTCTTATATTTCTTTTTTCAATAAACTAGACTTATAATAAAAACGATACATATTTTATTAAGAAAGGACTGTGATTACAAGGCATCATGAAAAAGATAATAATTGTTTCTGCCGCTACTATTGTAATCGGTATCACATCTTTCGCTTACTTCGGTTCTAAATCACCACTACAAAACGATGCGAAAGCTGTCGAAAGTCAAAAACATAGTAACCATCAAAAAGAAGAGATTCCTGCTTTTCCAAAAGCTAATCATAATGCAAAGAAACTAGACAATGATTTTTCAGTTGTAACAAATCCAAAGTCTGCTCTTGTCTTAGTTAATAAACATCGAAAACTACCAGATGGATACATTCCTGAAGACTTAACGAGACCAAACGTACCATTCACTAGTCCAAAAGACAAAGAAAAAACTCTACTACGCAAAGATGCTGCAGACGCGCTTGAAAATATGTTCGAATCAGCAAAGAAAGAAGGACTTGAACTTACAGCTGTATCTGGTTATCGTTCATACAAACGCCAACAGTCATTGCATAATACATATATTAGGCGCCAAGGAAAAACTGAGGCTGATTCAGTAAGTGCAATTCCTGGAACAAGTGAGCATCAAACTGGTTTAGCAATGGATATTAGTTCAAAATCTGCTAAATTCCAATTAGAACCAATCTTCGGAGAGACAGCAGAAGGAAAATGGGTTGCAGAACATGCCCATGAGTTCGGATTTGTCATTCGTTATTTAGAGGATAAAACAGAGACAACAGAGTATTCATACGAACCGTGGCACTTACGCTACGTTGGTAATCCATATGCTACATACATATATAAACACCATTTAACATTAGAAGAAGCGATGGAAGACAAAAAATAAGAGAGCAATTTGCTCTCTTATTTTTTGTCTTCTCTTCTATTATTGTAATAATTTCTTCCATTCCTCAGGCCACGGTTCGCCTCTTCCAGTTTTTTTCGATGCTTGGACCATCATACCGCGTCCAACTAAACAAACTTCCCCCTCTGAATTTTTGACCATATAGTGTAAATCTAAAGAGGAGTTCCCAACCGCTCCTGCCTTTACATATATTTTCAACTGCTCATCAAAATAAATTTGTTTAATAAAATTGCATTGTAAATCTGCAACAACGATCATCGTTTCTGAAGATTCATGTGTCCATTCTTGCATAAATCCAAGTTCTTTAAACAATGCGATACGTGCTTCTTCAAAATATGTAAAAGCAACGACATTATTTACATGTCCAAACATATCTACTTCACCAAAACGAACTTTGACAGGATTATAAAATGAAAAACCACTTTCCCATTGCTCAAAGTCTTCAATATAAGAAATTCTCTTCATCGTTCCCTCTCCTTTTCGCCTTAAAATAAACAGAATAAACAGAAAAATAAACTTATAAATATTGCCTCTTCAACACGAAGAGGCAATATTTATTAATAGTTATTGTCGCTACCAAAGAAATCTTTGAACGATTGAATTGTTGTATCACGGTTTAATGCTGCAATTGAAGTTGTTAATGGAATACCTTTCGGACATGATTGCACACAGTTTTGAGAGTTACCACAGTTTGCAAGTCCTCCATCACCCATAATTGCACGCAAGCGATCTGCTTTATGCATTTCACCAGTTGGATGCGAGTTGAATAAACGCGCTTGTGAAAGCGGTGCTGGTCCAATAAAATCAGATTTACTGTTTACGTTCGGACATGACTCTAAGCAAACACCACATGTCATACATTTTGAAAGTTCATATGCCCATTGACGCTTTTTCTCTGGCATTCTTGGACCTGGTCCTAGGTCGTACGTACCGTCGATTGGAATCCAAGCTTTAACACGTTTTAACGCATTAAACATACGGCTACGGTCAACTTGTAAGTCACGTACAATCGGGAATGTCTTCATCGGCTTTAAGCGGATGGGTTGTTCTAACTGGTCAATAAGAGCTGTACATGATTGACGTGGTTTTCCGTTAATCACCATCGAACAAGCACCACATACTTCCTCTAAACAGTTCATATCCCATGCAATCGGAGTCGTTTGGTTCCCTTTTGAATCAACAGGATTACGACGAATTTCCATCAGCGCTGAAATAATATTCATATTGGGACGATACGGAATTTCAAACTCTTGGTCAAATTCTTGTGCATCTGGTCCATCTTGTCTCGTAATGATGAGGCGGATTGTTTTCTCAGACATGTTGCTTATCCCCCTTCTCTTCACCCTTAGCAGCTACATCATGTTTTGAAGAATAATCACGTTTACGTGGTTTAATTAATGAAACATCCACTTCTTCGTAATGGAATGCTGGTGCTTTTCCTTCTCCCTCAAATTTCGCCATCGTAGTTTTTAAGAAGTTTGCATCATCACGATTTGGGAATTCTGGTTTATAATGAGCTCCGCGGCTTTCATTACGGTTATATGCCCCAATTGTAATAACACGTGCTAACTCAAACATATTTGCAAGTTGGCGTGTAAACGAAGCACCTTGGTTGCTCCATCTTGCAGTATCGTTAATATTAATACGTTTGTAACGCGCCATTAACTCTTCAATTTTCGCATCTGTTTCTAGTAATTTTTTATTTTCACGAACTACTGTAACGTTATCTGTCATCCATTCTCCAAGCTCTTTATGAAGAACATATGCATTTTCATTACCATCAAGCGTTAAAATATTGTTAAATTTCTCTGTTTCGATTAATTCATTTTGCTCATATACAGTAGATGAAACAGCATCAGATGATTTAGAAAGACCTTTCATATACTCAATTGCGTTTGGTCCTGCTACCATACCACCGTAAATTGCTGATAATAGTGAGTTCGCACCTAGACGGTTACCACCGTGCATAGAATAATCACACTCACCTGCTGCAAATAAACCTGGAATACTTGTCATCTGCTTGTAATCAACCCATAGTCCACCCATTGAATAGTGAACCGCTGGGAAGATTTTCATTGGTAGTTTACGAGGATCATCACCTGTAAACTTCTCATAGATTTCAATAATTCCACCAAGTTTAATATCTAGTTCTTTCGGATCTTTATGAGAAAGATCTAGATATACCATGTTTTCACCGTTAATACCTAGTTTTTGCTCTACGCAAACATCAAAGATTTCACGCGTTGCAATATCACGAGGTACAAGATTTCCGTAAGCAGGATATTTTTCTTCTAGGAAGTACCATGGCTTACCATCTTTATATGTCCAAACACGCCCACCTTCACCACGTGCAGATTCACTCATAAGACGTAACTTATCGTCTCCAGGAATTGCCGTTGGATGGATTTGAATGAACTCACCGTTCGCATAATATGCACCTTGCTGATATACAGCAGACGCTGCTGTACCTGTATTAATAATAGAGTTTGTTGATTTTCCAAAGATGATACCAGGGCCCCCTGTTGCCATAATCACGGCATCAGCTTGGAAACTTTTTATCTCCATAGTTTGTAAGTCTTGCGCGACGATTCCTCGGCACACACCTTCATCATCCACAACAGCTCGTAAGAAATCCCAACCTTCATATTTCGTTACAAGTCCTGCTACTTCATGACGACGTACTTGCTCATCTAATGCGTATAGTAATTGTTGACCAGTTGTTGCGCCAGCAAATGCTGTACGGTGATGTTGTGTTCCACCGAAACGACGGAAATCAAGAAGTCCTTCTTCCGTACGGTTGAACATAACACCCATGCGGTCCATTAAATGAATAATACCAGGTGCTGCATCACACATCGCTTTAACTGGTGGTTGGTTCGCTAAGAAGTCCCCACCATAAATTGTATCGTCAAAGTGGATCCATGGAGAATCCCCTTCACCTTTCGTATTTACGGCACCGTTAATTCCACCTTGGGCACATACAGAATGTGAACGTTTTACTGGTACTAAAGAAAATAGTTCAACATTTACTCCTGCTTCTGCCGCTTTAATCGTTGCCATTAAGCCGGCCAAGCCACCGCCGACTACTATAAGTTTCCCTTTCATGCTCTCCCACTCCTTACTGGTTTGCTAGCTGTGGATCGATGAACGCTAATAATGCACTCACACCTACATAAGATAGACCTAAGAAAATAGCTAATGTTACATAAGTAGAGATTCTTTGTGAACGTGGAGATACTGTAATTCCCCAGCTTATGCAGAATGTCCATAGTCCATTTGCAAAGTGGAAAATCGTTGAAACAACACCAACTAAATAGAAACCAAACATAAATGGGTTGTTTAAAATATCTGCCATCATATCATAGTTTACCTCTTTACCTAACATTGCTTGAATACGAGTTTCCCAGACGTGCCAAGAAATGAAGATCAGCGTAACGATACCTGAAATTCTTTGGAAGACGAACATCCAGTTACGGAAATAACCGTAAGATACCGCATTGTTCTTAGCTGTAAATGCAATATATAAGCCATATATAGCATGGTACAGTATAGGTAAAAAGATGATGAAAATTTCTAGCGCATACCGGAATGGAAGGAGCTCCATAAAGCCTGCAGCTTTGTTAAAAGCCTCTGCTCCTCTTGTTGCAAAGTTGTTTACAATTAGATGTTGCGTCAAAAAGACACCAACCGGGATGACCCCCATTAATGAGTGCCACTTACGAAACGTATACTCGCGGCCTTTCATGTCCCCATTACCCCCTTGAATGTTTGACTGCTGTTTTCAGATTAATTTACAACAATAATGTTTTTTCACTATTGGCATAAGAAAAACTGAAAAAATTATTCGAAATATTTCAGCATAATTTGATAACAAGTTCATTTTACCCCTATTTTTGTCGAAGCGTCAAGAAAACGTATACATAATTTGCATATAATTTGCCAATTCTTTTTTTCTTCTTAGATATTCAGATTTCCCTAAAGAAAAATCTGTTTTTATAAATGAAAAATGTTATATAATAATCCCTATAGAAAGAGGGGAATATTGTGAGCAAAAATACAATCGATATAACATCTTTAGAAGATGTTTCATTGAACGCCTTCGCTTATGAATTGCTACGTGAAGAATTACTACCTGATTTAATTGGTAACGATTTAGACGGTATTTTATACTGGTCCGGCAGAAACCTTGCAAGAAAATATCCGCTAGAAACAATTGAAGAAGTCATTCAGTTTTTTGAAAAAGCTGGTTGGGGCACTTTAAGCATCGTTGAACATAAACGTCGTGAAATGCAGTTCCAACTTAAAGGTACACTTATTACTGAGCGTCAAAAACAAAAGAGACATTCTTCTTATCAATTAGAAGCTGGATTTATCGCCGAGCAAATTCAAAAACAAAGAAACGTCGTTGCAGAGTCCTATGAGGAACAGAAAAAACGTTCAGACTCTATTACATTTCTTGTTAAATGGGATATAAAAGATCTCATTGAAGTGTAGCATCTACCTACAGTCAACTAGACATATAAGTTTAGTTGACTTTTTTGTATATTCATTCGAATGAGTTTATTTTAAATCTTCAGAAATTATACCAAAAAACAGAAGACGTTGTAAACTACAACGTCTTCTTATCTGTTAAATAAGTATATATCGTCTCTGCAACATTTTTCGGCATACCTGCTTCGACAAATTCAGCTATGGAAGCTTCTTTCATCTTTTTTAACGAGCCAAAATGTTTTAACAATACCTTTTTTCGTTTATCGCCGATTCCTGGAATATCATCCAATGCTGATTGAATGACCGATTTCCCGTGCAACTGGCGATGGAATGTAATTGCAAATCTATGCACTTCATCTTGAATGCGTTGCAATAAATAAAATTCTTGGCTATTCCTCTCAAGCATCACAGGTTCAGGTGGATCTCCAATGATTAAATGTGATGTTTTATGTTTGTCATCTTTTACAAGCCCTGCCATTGGAATATATAATCCTAGTTCATTCTCCAGAACATCACTTGTAGCGGCCAGATGGCCTTTTCCACCATCAATAATAATTAAATCTGGTAAAGGTAAATTCTCTTTAAGCGCCCTCGTATAACGGCGTCTTACAACTTCTCTCATAGATTCGTAATCATCAGGACCTTGAACCGTTTTAATTTTATATTTCCGATATTCTTTCTTTGCTGGTTTCCCATCGATAAAAGCAATCATTGCGGAAACGGGATTTGTCCCTTGAATATTCGAATTATCAAACGCTTCAATACGATATGGGGTTTCAATACCAAGCTGCTTCCCTAAATTATCAATGGCTTTAACCGTCCGGTCTTCATCACGTTCAATTAAGTAAAATTTCTCTTCTAGTGCAATTTTTGCGTTTTTATTTGCTAATTCTACAAGGTCTTTTTTCTTACCACGTTTCGGCTGTGTCGCTTCAACTTCTAAAAAGCGCTCTACTAATTCTGAATCTATACTTCCTGGAACGACAATTTCCTTCGGTTTAAAGTGACTACTGTTTTCATAAAATTGACCGATAAACGTTAAAAATCCCTCTTCTGGTTCATCATAGATTGGAAACATAGAAACATCACGCTCAATTAACTTTCCTTTTCTAACAAAGAAAACTTGAACACACATCCATCCTTTATCAACCGCATATCCAAACACGTCACGATCCACTAAGTCACTCATAATCATTTTTTGTTTTTCCATAATTGCATCAATATGAGCAATTTGATCGCGCAACTCTTTCGCCCGTTCAAATTCTAGTTGCTCTGAAGCCTCATACATCTTTGTTTCTAATTCTGATCGAACTTCTTTATGTCCACCATTTAAAAACTTAATAATTTCATCTACAATTTCTTTATTTTGCTCTTCCGTTACTTCTTTCACACAAGGCGCTAAACATTGACCCATATGATAATATAAGCAAACTTTATCTGGCATATTTGAGCATTTACGAAGCGGATACATACGATCTAATAATTTCTTTGTTTCATGAGCTGATTGTGCATTTGGATAAGGACCAAAATACTTTCCTTTATCCTTTTTTACGTTTCGCGTAATGAGTAAGCGTGGCTGTTTTTCAGCTGTAATTTTAATGAAAGGATATGTTTTATCATCTTTTAATTGAATATTATATTTTGGATCATACTTTTTAATTAAATTTAACTCTAAAATAAGAGCCTCCAAATTTGAGGAGGTTACGATATATTCAAAGTCAACAATTTCTCCTACAAGCCGCAGTGTTTTCCCATCATGTGAACCAGTAAAGTACGAGCGCACACGATTTTTTAGTACTTTTGCCTTACCGACATATATAACCGTTCCTTGCTTATCTTTCATTAAATAACAACCAGGTTGATCTGGTAAAATAGCCAACTTCTCTTTCAAATGTTCGTGCACTCGTCACCCTCCATTTCTACATGCTTAGCATTTTTATTTTCACATGAAAACATACTATGCCAAAACACCCAACATACGTTCTTTTATTGTAACGGAAAGGTTATAAAAAAGAAAATAAAAAAAGCTACCAAATGGTAGCTTTTTTTATTTTAGAAGTGTTTAGAAACTAATTCTACTAACGCTTCTTTCGGTTTGTAACCTAACGCTTGATCAACTACTTTACCGTCTTTTAATACGAAAAGAGCTGGAATACTCATTACTTCGAATTGACGAGCAGTTTCTTGGTTCTCATCAACATCTACTTTTACTACTTTTACTTTCTCGCCTAACTCTGCATCGATTTCTTCTAATACAGGAGCGATCATTTTACAAGGTCCACACCAAGGTGCCCAGAAATCTAATAATACAACACCTTCGCCAGTTTCAGCTGCGAAGCTTTGGTCATTTGCGTTTACAATTGCCATTTTATTTCCTCCTTCAAGTATATTCTACCAAGAGTATATCATTAACTTATATACGTGGCGAATAATATGTATCGTTATGTATTGTAACAAAAAAATGTTCCTTTATACTATATAAAAATACGGATAAAATACTAAAAAGGTGAGAGACAGGGGATCTCTCACCTTTTTCTATATATAGGGGTACTTCACTTGGAACTCAAGGGTACTCAAATCATGAATGTACTTTTAACTTTTTAAACTCTTCTGTTAAAAGAGGTAAGACTTCAAATAGATCGCCGACAATACCGTAATCAGCTACTTTGAAGATACTTGCTTCTGGGTCTTTATTAATCGCAACGATTATTTTTGAGTTAGACATACCAGCTAAATGCTGAATCGCACCAGAGATACCACACGCAATGTATAGGTCTGGCGTAACAACTTTACCAGTTTGACCAATTTGTAATGAGTAATCACAATACTCAGCGTCACAAGCACCACGAGATGCACCAACAGCGCCGCCTAGCACGTCAGCTAACTCTTTTAATGGTTTAAATCCTTCTTCACTCTTCACACCGCGTCCACCTGCGATAATAACTTTCGCTTCAGAAAGATCAACACCTTCTGCTGTTTTACGGACGACATCTTGAATGATTGTACGTAAATCTTTTACATCTACTGTAATAGAAGATACGTCACCACTGCGAGACTCATCTTTTTCAAGCGTTGTAATGTTATTTGGACGCACTGTCGCAAATAAGATACCATCTGTTACAATCTTCTTCTCGAACGCTTTACCAGAGTAAATTGGACGAGTGAAGATAACATTTCCACCTTCAACTTCTAAAGCAGTTACGTCAGAAACTAAACCAGCTTCAAGCTTCGCTGCTAATTTTGGTGATAAATCTTTACCAAGTGCTGTATGTCCAAATACAATACCTTCTGGTTTTTCTTCAGCATATACAGCTAAAAACGCTTGCGCATAACCATCAGACGTATATGATTTTAATTTATCATTTTCAACTGTCACAACGCGATCTGCACCGTAATGAATCAATTCATTTGCAAAAGAGGCAACGCTGTCTCCAACTAGAAGACCTACCACTTCACCGCCTTCTGCAATTGTTTTTGCTGCTGCTACCGCTTCAAACGAAACGTTACGTAGCGATCCATCACGAACTTCACCCATTACTAATACTTTACGAGCCATAGATTTTCCCTCCTGCATATATAATTTCGTATTTTATTAGATTACTTTCGCTTCTGTATGGAGCAACGATACAAGTTCTTTTACTTGATCTTGCAGCTCGCCTTGTAACACTTTTCCTGCATCTTTCTTAGGAGGCAAATAGATTTCAATCGTTTTTGTTTTTGCTTCCACATCATCTTCTTCCAAATCTAAATCATCTAATTCTACTTCTTCTAGTGGTTTTTTCTTCGCTTTCATAATACCTGGAAGCGATGGATAACGCGGTTCATTTAAACCTTGTTGTGCTGTTACTAAAACTGGTAATGAAGTTTCAATCACTTCCGTATCACCTTCAACATCTCGCTCAATCTTCACATTTGTACCGTCAATTTCAAGTTTTGTAATTGTCGTTACGTATGGAATATTTAACGCTTCAGCTACGCGTGGACCAACTTGTCCAGATGCACCATCAATTGCAACGTTCCCGCCTAAAATTAAATCTGCATCTTTATCTTTTAAATATTCAGCAAGTACTTTTGCTGTCGTGAACTGGTCACCATTTTCAACATCATCTTCAATATTAATTAATACCGCTTTATCGCAACCCATCGCTAATGCCGTACGAAGTTCTTTCTCACTATCTTCGCCACCGACTGTTACAACAGTAACTTCTCCACCTTGTGCGTCTCTTACTTGAATCGCTTCTTCAATCGCATATTCGTCGTAAGGGTTGATGATGAATTCCGCTTCGCCATCGTAAATTGCACCGTTTTTAATTACGATTTTTTCTTCTGTATCAAATGTTCGTTTCATGAGTACGTAGATGTTCATTCCATTTACCCCCTTGTTTTTCAGAAAGATTCTATCAATTTTAATTTTCTGTTAATTTATATTAAAAAAACAATTGAACTACCTGCCACTAAATGAAGGTTTACGCTTTTCTAAAAACGCTGCTACACCTTCTCTTCCATCTTCACCCGTAAATACTTCACCAAAGATTTGAGCTTCGCGTTGTACACCTTCATAATAATGAGACGATTTCGTCGTTTGCAATAACTCTAGTACAGCACGAGTCGTCGCTGGGCTTTTTCCAGCAATCTGTTTTGCAACTTTAAGCGTATCATCTAAAAATGTTTCTTCAGCAAAAACTCCGTTAACAAGTCCCCATTTTAATGCTTCTGCACCAGTAATCGGTGTACTTGTTAACATCATTTCACAAGCTTTCGCTTTCCCAACATAACGTGGTAATCGCTGTGTACCTGCAAAACCAGGAATTAATCCAAGTGTTAATTCAGGTAAACCAAGTTTTGCACTTTCAGTTGCAAAGCGCATGTGGCAAGACATAGCAAACTCAAGGCCGCCGCCAAGTGCCGCTCCATGAATTGCCGCGATAACTGGTTTTGAACATTTTTCAACACGCTCAAACGTAACTTGTCCAAGCTGCGCTAATTCTGTCGCTTGCTTCGCTTCAGTAACAGATGTAAATTCTTTAATATCTGCTCCTGCTGAGAAGAAGCGCCCTTCACCGTGAATTACAACAACACGAATGTTATCATCTTTCTCCACTTGATCAATTAATTCAGTAACGTCATGCATAACTTGTGAAGACATCGCGTTAGCCGGCGCATGATTTAACGTCGCCACCGCGATATGATCTTCAACTCTTACAGATAGGAATTTCAACATGATCCCTCCCATTATTGACGATAACCACAAGCTGCAATAAGTAGCCCATGTACCGTTTTCGAAAGTGCGACCAGATCATACTTATGATCGCTCATTACCCAATTGGTCACAACTTCATCCACTGTTCCAAAGATCATTTGTCTTGCCACGCGAACATTTAAATCCGCCTGGAATTCACCTTGCTTTATACCTGTTTCTAAAATCTCATCCATAACTTGTAAGTAGCCTTTTAATACTTCATTTATTTTAAGGCGCAAGTCTTGATTGGACTGTCTTAGCTCTAATTGCGTAACGATAGCAAGAGGATCATTTTGCGACAACAGCAAGAAGTGCGTTTCTACCAACATGAATAACTTCGCTACAGCGCTTTCAATTCCTGCTGTTTTTTGACGAATTGTTTCAACAAATTCTCCCATCTTCTCTTGGAATAAGGATATTAATATATCTTCTTTATTTTTAAAATATAAATAAATCGTGCCATCAGCTACCCCAGCTTGCTTTGCAATTTTAGAAACTTGCGCTTGATGGTATCCATTCTCTGCAATCACAATGACTGCTGCATCAATAATTTGATTGTATTTCGGTCTATTTTTCTTCACTTTACTGTCCCCTTCAAGAAGATGACTGAATGAATAGTCATTCATATTCTTATAATACTGACTATTTAGAAAAGTGTCAATCCTATTTTTTCAAAAAGAAAGGGCCTTAGCCCGTTTGCTCATCCTCATTCTTTCTCTTCTCTTCATCTATTAGGACACGGCGTAAAATTTTTCCGACTGTCGTCTTTGGCAACTCACTTCGAAACTCATATACTTTCGGAACTTTATAAGCTGCTAAATATTTACGTGCAAACTGATCTAATTCTTCTTCTGTGCATTCGGCGCCTTCTTTCAAAACAACAAACGCTTTTACAGTTTCTCCTCGATACGGATCAGGAACACCGATTGTTACTACTTCTTGCACCTTTTCACATTCATATAATACCTCTTCTACTTCACGAGGGTATACGTTAAAACCACTAGCAACAATCATATCTTTCTTACGATCTTTCACATAGAAAAATCCAGCCTCATCCATGTACCCTACATCACCTGTATGGAGCCAGCCATCTTGCAGTACAGCTGCCGTTTCCTCTGGTTTATTCCAATACCCTTTCATGATTTGCGGACCCTTTACAACAATTTCACCAATTTCACCTGGAGGTAATGCCTCTCCTGTTTCAAGTGACATAATGATTGCCTCCGTATCCGGCCACGGCACACCAATACTTCCTGGCACACGTTTTTCCCACAAGAAATTCCCATGTGTAACTGGTGATGACTCCGTTAATCCATATCCTTCTACTAATTTACCACCTGTAACTCTCTCAAACTCTTCCTGTACTTCTACCGGAAGTGGTGCAGAGCCACTAATACAAGCCTGAATAGAAGAAATATCGTATTCTTTTAAAAGAGGGCTATTTAAAAGAGCAATATAAATAGTTGGTGCTCCTGGAAATAGTGTGACTTTATGCTTCTTAATTGCTTCAAAAACCATTTTCATATCAAATTTCGGAATAAGAACCATTTTATACCCTTGCATAATACTCAAATTCATTACAGCTGTCATTCCATACACATGAAAAAACGGAAGGACACCAAGAATTACTTCTTCTCCTTCTTTACAATTATATAACCAATGTGCTCCCATTAAAGTGTTCGAAACGAGATTTTTATGCGTTAACATAACCCCTTTTGGAAATCCTGTCGTTCCACCTGTATACTGCAAAAGAGCCAGATCATTTTCAGGATCACATGGAACTTCAACATCAGCATTACTTTCCCTTTCTACTGATTTCCATAGATGAATTGTTTCACTTTCCGACACATGTACAACAAGATTTGTTTGCTTTTTTTGTACAAACGGATAAAGTAAATTTTTAGGGAAAGGTAAAAAATCTGCAATACGAGTTACGATAATGTGCTCAAGCCTTGTAGCCTTTTGAACGTTAGTAACTCTAGGAAACACCAAATCAAGACAAAGAATAACTTTTGCCCCTGAGTCATGAAGTTGATACTCAAGCTCTCTTTCTGTATACAGAGGATTCGTTTGTACGACAATTCCCCCCGCAAGCAATGTACCATAATAACCTATTACAGATTGCGGGCAATTTGGTAGCATAATCGCAACTCTATCACCTTTTTCAACACCAAGCCTTTGAAGGTAATTCGCAAATTTCTTCACCTTGTCATGGAAATCTGAAAATGTAACATCTTTACCTAAAAAGTGAAGCGCTTTCTTTTCTGGATAACGAGAAGCCATTTTCTCTAAATATCCATGAAGTGGCTGAATATCATATGAAATCGTCCCTGGGATTTCCTCTGGATAACTCTGCAACCAAGGTTTTTCCACTCTCATTCCCCCTTCCAATACTTGTTAAAATAAATGAATGTTCATTCATGATGATTGTTTTCATTATATTATAGTCAGAACAGCGTTACAATCATAATATTCTGACTTTTGTATAACTATGCTTTACTTCATTAACTTCTTATTATATGTATAAACTCTCCTAATTTTAAAAGAATAAGAGAGTTATCGTCAATTAGCTTAATCTTATAATCGTTAAAACTGCACCAGGTGTAGTCGTTGATAATGTTGCAACAGCTAACAATCCAAACAACTGTAAACTAATTGCACTCCCCGCTGCAAGAGTCGTAATAATTGTTGCACTAAATGAAGTCGTTGCTAATGCAGGAGCATTGATAGTTCCAGCAAGTGGTGCCCCATTAATTGTAATTTGCGAACTAACTAATAATGAAGCCGTTATATTAATTGTATATGAAATATAATAATTCCCCGCATTTGCGGCCGTAAATACAGTGTTCCCCCCCGACACTGTAATTCCTGGACCGATATTCTGATTATTGGGAAGTGGGACGTTTGTCCCACCAAGTAATACTGATATTGCCGTACCCGATGTATTATTCGCAAATGCATACGTCGCAGTTATACTTGTACCTGTTGCTCCTGTTGCTCCCGTTACTCCCGTTGCTCCCGTTGCTCCTGTTGCTCCCGTTGCTCCCGTTACTCCTGTTGCTCCTGTTGGGCCTGTCGCTCCCGTTACTCCTGTTGCTCCTGTCGCTCCCGTTACTCCTGTTGCTCCTGTCGCTCCTGTTGAACCCGTTGCTCCTGTTGAACCTGTCGCTCCTGTTGAACCCGTTGCTCCTGTTGAACCTGTCGCTCCTGTTGAACCTGTCGCTCCTGTTGAACCTGTCGCTCCCGTTGGACCTGTTGGACCAAGCTTAGGAACTGTCCCATCGCAACTAAAACAGCACGAATCAACATGCAAACCATTTTGATTATTGCATCCACAATATCCATTTGCATTATTACTCCATAAAGACATGTTGACCCCTCCTTCGTGTTCGATCTTTTAAGTACAGCCCACTAATTAAAAATATCTTTCTAATAAAAATCAGTTTTTATTTTCCTTATCAACTACCCGCTCTGGAACAAACCTTTTATAAACAAAGTTTTTTCCTTACATTCTAATAAATATTACATGCAATACGCTCTCCTTTCGCTTGTACTTTCGCCTTCCTCATTAAAGGAATTTCAGCTCCTTCAACCTTGATAAACGTATGCATTTTAATACGATATATTAAAATCCGTATGAATCACATGTTGGATGCAAGTAGCAAAAAGAGGAGAACAAAGAAACAAAAACGAACAATACAAATCAAGCTATAACAATTAAACACACTAAAGGGGAAACGAAGTTAGATAAACCAGTGAAAAAAGTTGTTTTACTTGAGTGGGTATATTCAGAAGACTTATTAGCACTTGGTGTTCAACCAGTATGGATGGCAGACATTAAGAATTATAATGAATGGGTAAATACAGAAACAAAACCGAGTATGGATGTTGTAGATGTTGGGACACTTCAACAACCAAACTTAGAGGAAATCAGCCGTCTAAAACCAGATTTAATTATCACAGCTTCATTCCGTGATAAAGCAATTAAAAACGAATTAGAGCAAATCACTCCTACAGTTATGTTCGATCCATCAACAAGCAATAACGATCACTTTGCAGAAATGACAGAAACATTTAAACAAATTGCAAAAGCAGTTTGAAAAGAAGAAGAAGGTAAAAAAGTATTAGCTGATATGGATAAAACATTTGCAGATGCAAATGCGAAACTTTAATCAGTGGGGGTTTTACTGCTCGTTAATGCGGGATAAAATTAATATAAGCTTTGTACATAAAATATATAACAAGTGAATACATGATTATATTAAAAACACTTCGTTTTAAAGTTAACTGTCTCTTTAATTTCTTATCCTGTAACCTTAGTTCTATTCCGCTTGCTATTTTCAATCCAGCTACTATTTGAAATAGCTCTCTGTAATCATCAGCATTTCCTAACAATACGTATTCTTTATCATTTTTATACTTTATATAAAGAAATTCGCTTCCACCTTTACGGTCTAATATTGTTTTCATAGAAGCTATATCGTTTAATAAACACACTTTTAAATCAACTTCATTATAATAACGATCCACAAAAAACACATACAACCGTTTATTTGTAACGATTAGCACATTGTTAATACCGAAGTTCATCGCAAGAACGCCTACCCCTAACGTCATCGCTGTACCTGTCTGCCAGTTTTTCACGCGAGGATTTTCAGTAAACATGCTATATAAAACCTCTTCACTCCCCTGTGATTCTTCTTGTACAACCTCATGACACCGTTTCATTAAAATCGTTTTTGTTACAACTTCTTTTGTACGATTTATTTTCTTTTTATCTATTTTTTCATCATTTATATAGTCATCTACAAAATTATCACTATACTGCAAGTTATTTAATTCCTGAAGCAATTTTTCTTTATTCATTTCTTTTCCCTCCCAACAGCTTCTTCAATTTCTTTCTCCCTCGTGAAAGCCTGCTATACACCGTATCTCGTGTCATACCGAATTCAAGTGCTATTTCTTGTACGCTATATTCATCTAAATACCTTTTTATAAAAATTTTCTTATCTTCTTCGTTCAATTCTTTAATTAAAACGTAAAAATTATAATTTCGCTCTTCTTTTGTTGGGTCAATATTTTTTCCTTCTTCATATATTTCTTGCTGAAACTCTTGTAATTGATAGACCTTATTACTTTTTCGTTTATAATCAATGGCTTTAAATTTCGCAACAGATATAAGCCAATTTTTAAACTTCCCACGATTTTCATCATAACTATTAATGTTATACCAAACGATTAATAAAATATCGTCAACACATTCATCCACTAGCACCTTACTATGTGCCGTATCTAAAACACTATGAACCACCTTATAAATTAAATCTCCATATTGATCAATGACTGTATGTAACGCTAACATGTCTTGTTTTCGAAGACCTTCTACTATTTCTATATCCTTCACCCTTATCACCACTCTTTACTCCATTCTCTATTCTCTATTCTCTATTCTCTATTCTCTATTCTCTATTCTCTATTCTCTATTCATTATATATACGAATGAACAGAGCGGTTTTCTGACACTTTTACAAATATTTTCTAATTATTTTTATATTGTAGCAATGCTTAATTAAGTATTTCTTATGAAACAGGGATTATATTATCTCTCACGAATTTAATCTATGAACGAACATAGGAGGGATAACAATGTACCAAACAATTGAAGGTTTTTTAACATCATGGAAATATGAAGCTGAGTCTACTCAGAAGATGCTCGATGTATTAACAGATGAATCTTTATCACAAGAAATTGCACCTGAACACTGGACTTTAGGGAGAGTCGCTTGGCATATCGTTACAGCACTTCCTGTTATGCTATCAGGGACAGGACTTAAGTTTGAAGGTGAAACGAAAGATTATCCTGTACCAACTTCAGCAAAAACAATTGCAGATGGATATCGCAAAGTGAATACGGCTTTTGTTGAAGCACTTCAAGGTGAATGGACGGATAAAGACTTAGCTACTATTAATGACTTCTTTGGTCGTCCTATGCCGAATTCCATATTTTTAATGACACTTATTAATCATCAAAATCATCACCGCGGACAAATGACAGTTTTAATGCGACAAGCCGGCTTAACAGTCCCTGGCGTATATGGTCCTGCAAAAGAAGAATGGGCTGCAGCTGGAATGGAAGCTCCTAAAATGTAACAACAAAAAAAGACAAGGGATTTACAAACCTTGTCTTTTTCTGTAACTTGTTTCATGTGAAACTATTTTTGCTAAATGGTTGTTTTATGGAAAAAACACGTTAAAATGAATACATATTCTGAAGAGGAGCAACCAAATTGAATACAAAAAATAAAAAAATAGTTATGGGAACTATTTTACTAACTTCTATTATTGGAGTTATCAGCGTATCTCTTTATTTCACAAGTTATGGTACCCCTTGGGGAAAACAAACAGCAATTGCGGAATCAAAAAATTATATTACAAAATACTTTAATCTAGATGCAGAAGTCAAAAATACTTCTTACGATGCTAAAATGAATAGCTATGCAATCTCCTTTGAAACAAGTAAAGACGGAGAGTTTACCATCGAATATAAAAGCCCTAATAACTTTAACATTTCTTCAGGAGTTCAAGAATATTTGAGCCAACACTCCAAATTTACAGAGTAGTAACGAAGCATACATATACAAAAAAAGAGTTGGTGTAACGCCAACTCTTTTTTCTTATTCTTGTCATACAGTTACATCTTCCCTCTCTATATTTTTAATTCCGTAATATGCAATCGCAACTCCAATTGCAGCAAGTGCTAGTTGAAGGGGAAGAAAAGTTGCTGTAGAAAACATAGGAGTATTATTAATTGCAATTGATACAACAATCAGAGATGAAACGATTGTAGCTGGCACCGAACGTTTACGCATTCCGAAATATAGAGGGATTAAACTTATTCCCGCAGTTGCAATGGCTAAAGGAACAAGGTTTATCCCTTCTTGCTTCAATTGATCTATTGTGAATGAATTAGGAAGAATTGAAAAATAGCTATCTATCCCAAAGAAAACTCCTACTACTAAAATGTTAGATAAAATAACTGTTATAAATGTTAATGTCGCTGTAATGGCCAACTTACTAATCATCATTTTCTTCCGATTAATAGGATAAGAAAACATAAGTAGTATTGTTTTATTTTTATATTCACCAATTATTAACCTTGCGATTAATACACTACCAAAAATAATAAATGTTGCTCTTACTAATGTACTAGCCGTTAACAACATCATCTGCGGATCCCTTATTTCCGGATCACCTTCTACTTGAGCAACGATGCTCGTAAAGATCATTAATGCCAGTATAGCGATATTTGCAATAACTGCCCCTTTCACATACCAGCCAAGCTTAAATTTCTTCAATTCTAGCTTCATAAGACGTAGCATAATATCCTCCTTTCATTTACATTTTAATCGATATAAATCGCTCCTGTTTCACTTAAAATCTTCACTTCGTTTTTTGCATCACCGATGGTTCCTGCTTTTACCTTTTCTGTATTTTTATCTTTCTTAAGTCCTTTTACATTCACCATTACGTCAGACGAATTACTTTTAGCCGTAAGTTTCAAAGAAGTCGGAACACCTTTATACCGTACGCCAATATCTCCTGATTTTGTTTCTACAAATAATGATTTTCCTTCTGTCATATCTTTCAGTAATACTTCCCCAGTTGTTGAAGTGATGTTCATATTTAAGTTGTTTACATTTGTTATATAGTTATCGCCAGTCGTAGACTTTATGTTTAACTCTTGTACTGAACTATCTTTTACAGCTAACTCTCCACTTTGCGATATGAATGCACCTTTCTCAGCTGATAGTCCTACAACCATTTCATCTCCAGACTCACTTTCTGTCACGATACTTTTTACTACTATATCGCTTATTTTCACATCACCCGATTTATTATTTAATACAATTTTATCTATTTCTTTCTTCGGAATAGCTATAGATATACTATTTTTCTTCCGAAACGTAAAACCATTAAAAAATCTGGTCGCCTTTTCTTTTTGCTTAATCACAACTTTATTCCCTTCATGTTCTATTTTGACGGGATCTAAATCTTTATCTGCTCGTTGGCCTTGAGCAGAAATTACTATTTTGTTAGCGTCTGTACTTTTAAATTCAATATCCGAGTTTTCATTGTCCACTTCAATTTCTTTTATATTATTTATCTCAAAAGACTTTTCTTTCTTAAAATCTTTCTCCTGAAATGTCTTAAAACCAAAAATCGTACTAGCAATTGTCAGAAATAAAATTGCAATTACTATTATTTTTTTCACCATTCATACCCCAGTTCGTTGTTGTTTTAACCTTACTTCACGCCACATCGATCTTGTCGATTTTACGATACGAGAAATAACTAATTAAAATTCCTAATAAACAGAGTGCAATTGGGATAACTATAAAATCATAAACGCTTCCAGTACCAGCATTATTGTTAATGAGCATCCCAATTATTACCGCAGAAGTAATCGTTGTCGGTGTCGATTTCTTTCTCATCCCAAAAAATAAAGGAATTAAACTAATACCAGATATCATAAATGCACTTATAAACGTAGCTGGAACAGTAGCTATTATTTCGCCCATCATCATAGGTGTTTCAAACAGCCTCATCATCGGGTTCATAAAAAATATAAGCAAACTAATAGTGAAAGTAGCGATAATCATGCTCACAAAACAAAAACTAAAAACAATTGTTAATTTCGCTCTCATTAACTTTTTCCTTTGTAGTGGATACATAAACAATAGTTGCATTGTTTTATTCTTATACTCATCAATTACTAAACGCGATAAAATGACCGAACTAAAAATAAGAAATGTCATCCTAATAATGATGTTTGCTAAAGTCATATATTTTGTGAAATCAGTGAGCGCCGCATCTCCTTCACCTTTCACTCCCATCCCCATAATACTTACCGCAGCAAAAATTGCTATAATACAAATGGCTACCCCTTTACAATAACTAGATAATTGATGTTTCTTCCATTCAAGTTTCATTAATTTAAACATATAAACCACACCTCCATTACTGACATAATTATCTCTATGCTACTAACATTCTAATTCCAGCAGTAACTACGCTTAACATTCCTATTACTATTAGAATTAACAACCATTTCCGCTCAGGTTTTCTATAATATAAAATCCCACTTATGAACATTACAATCAATCCACTTACTAGATTCACTAACAATCCATTAAGCATGAATTCCCTCTCCATCCATTACATTTAAGAAATATTCTTCTAAGGAACTATGTTTCTTATTAATACTTTCAATTTCTACATCGTTCATAATAAGTGCTTTTGAAATAGCTTGCTGAGACGCTGCCGTATCATACACACGAATCATATTTCCACTCATTATTTTGTAATTTTTTATACCGAGTTTATCTTCTAAAATATAAGCTGCACACCTCACATCAGGAACAGTGATTTCAATGTACTCTGTTTGTTTTCCGTTAATACTCTTCATTGAAACTTCTTTTATTAGTTTTCCATTTTGAATTACACCAATTGTATCCGCCATTTGTTCCATCTCACCTAAAATATGACTAGAAACTAATAATGTAATGCCATATTCTTTGCAAAGCATTTTAAATAAGTCTCGTAATTCTTTAATACCAATTGGATCTAAACCGTTAATTGGTTCATCTAAAATGAGTAATTCTGGCTTCGTCATAATCGCCCTTGCAATACCAAGTCTTTGCTTCATCCCTAATGAAAAATCTTTTACTTTTTTATCATCTATACCGTGCAGTTTCACTAAATGTAAAGCATGATTAATTGCGTTTTTATCGTAATACCCCATATATTCACAATGTAATTCTAGGTTTTCCTTCGCCGTTAATTTATCATAAAAGATTGGATATTCGATAATTGTCCCCATGCGCTTTAACAATTCATAAGATGTATCCGTTAACTTCTCACCAAAAATTTCAATATCACCGCTCGTCGGTTTGATTAAATTTGTGATCATTTTCATAATCGTTGTTTTACCTGCACCATTCGGTCCTAAGAAACCGTATATCTCGCCTTTTTTCACATGCATGTTAACGCTAGAAATAACTTCTTTCCCTTTAAACACTTTCGTTAACTGATTCGTTTTTAATATATATGTCATGTCACTGTCTCCTTTCGCACTACCTTATACTTCTATAATAGACAACGGAAATCTCTTTTTTCTTACCCGTTCCTTACAAATTCCTTACGCTGAAAAAAAGCTTGTAGAATTTACTTCTCTACAAGCTAAAACAGCATCTTTTTTAATACAACTGTAAAAATTGTTTTTTCATACGGCTTACTAGAAAGATGTATTTTTCCATCCATCGCTTCCACAAGCCTTTTCGTAATCGTTAATCCTAAACCGCTTCCTTGATACAATCTATTTCTCGAATCTTCTAGTGTGTACATGCGTTCAAATACTTTATCAATATGAGATTCGTCAATTCCTTTTCCTGTATCCCATACATCTATATACACACTCGTTTCATCATCTCTTAACGTCATACCAAGTGTCTTTCCATCGTCTCCATATGTAATCGCATTTGATATTAAATTATTCAATACTCTACCTAATACTTCTACATTTCCAAGTGCAAATATATTTCTTTCTGGTATATCAATATGAACTTGAAACCCTTTCGTCGTCACTAAATCATAAAAAGATAAAATCTTCTCCCGACAAACTTCATTCATATTTACTTTTGTCATCTCGATTGCCTTGTCACCAGATTCTAGCTTTGCTAAATCAAAAAACTTATGAATTAGTTCCATTACTTCTAGTGTTTTTACATGCACCTTTTCAAGTAATATTTGCTGTTCTTCTTTTTTTATCGTTTTATCCTTATTTAACATTTCTGTATATCCAAGAATAACTGTTAGTGGCGTCTTTAAATCATGTGAAATATTTGAAAGCATTTTTCTCATCGAAATTTCTACTTTTGCATGATCTGCATTCGTTTTCTGTTTTGCATCTAATAATTGATTAATTGCCACTAATAATTTTTGCAATTCTAGATCATCTGTCATAACGAGTAACTTCTCGCCTGTTTGTCCATTTATAATACTTTCTAACTTTTCATATGTGTATCGTAAATTTTTACTACTATTTTTTCTCATTTTATATTGTATGTAAATGACACATAACAATATAAAAATAATACCTAGTAACAAATTGACCATATTACATCACTTCCAGCTTATAGCCGATGCCCCATAACGTTTTAATATATTCTGGATTAGATGGATCACTTTCGATTTTCTCACGCAATCTTCTCATATGAACATTAATAACATTATCGTCACCGTAATACTCTTCGTTCCAAACTAACGTATAGATTTGTGCTTTCGTAAATACACGATTTTGATTCTTTACGAATAGCTTTAAAATCTCAAATTCTTTTAAAGTAAGTTTGAGGGACTTCCCGTTTTTTTCAACCGTAAAATTAATTGGATCAATTGCTAAATCACCAATTTGAATCATCTTTTCTGTTGTTTCTGTAGCCGAATATTTCGTAGACCTCCGAATACCCGCTTTTACACGTGCAGCCAATTCAATCATAGAAAATGGCTTACAAATGTAATCATCTGCTCCAAGTCCTAATCCAACAGCTTTATCAACATCTGTATCTTTTGCCGACATCATTAAAATCGGAACGGCACTTTTTTCCCGAATGATTCGCACAACCTCTAAGCCATCTAGCTTCGGCATCATAATGTCGAGGATAACTAAATCAAAGGATGATTTAAAAAATGCTTGCACCCCTTCTTCTCCGTCAGACGCGATTGTAACTTGAAAACCTTCCTTTATTAAATACTTTTCCACCATCTCTTGAATTGAGATATCATCTTCAACTAATAAAATATGATGTGACATATTTCTATCCCCTTTTTTTACAAACATTAACATTTTAATTGTATCGTAACGAAGGAATGCTGGAAAGAATTATATGAATTTTCAAACCAACTTCCCTTCCTTCCTTAACAATGATATGATAAAATTCACTACTATTGTTCATAATTAACTTTATATAAAGGAGACTTATCATGTCAGAAAACAAAAAAGTAAGCTTAGCTGATTTAATGCGCGAACAACTTGCAAAGAAAAAGCAAGGAAATGGAAATGGTTCAAATAATACAAATCAAAGCCAAGCAACGAAAAAATTACAAAACCAACAAACGAAGAAAACAAACAACCAACGTAGACGTACAGGTGTGTAAATGAACGGACAAAAACGATCTAACATTTCATCAGGTCTTGAAGTTGATATTGTATTAAAACAAGATCAACGTACAGGCAAGCTAACAAGAGGAATTGTAAAAGATATTCTAACTAACTCCCCCTCTCATCCGCACGGTATTAAAGTACGATTGCAGGATGGGCAAGTTGGCAGAGTGCAAAATATCGTTCAATAAGAAAAGGAGCTCATTTAAACTTGAGCTCCTTTTTCTTTATTAACCTTTAATTTTCTCGATGAAAACTACTTTTAAATAGTCTCCCTCTTTAAACTGATCAATTGTACGGAAATCTTCTGGTAAAGAATGTTCTTCTAATATTTTATATTTGCCATTCATTTCTTTAAATGCTGTATCGATAAAACCTTTAAACTTTTTCATATCGAACGCGCTACAATTTGTAGAAGCAACGATAATACCGTTATTTTCTGTAATCGCGATTGTTTCTTGTAATAAGTTTTTATAGTCTTTCGCTGCGCTAAATGTATATTTTTTAGAGCGTGCAAAACTTGGAGGATCAAGTACCACCATATCAAATTTCATCTTTTTCTTAGCTGCATATTTGAAATATAGAAATACATCTTCTACAATAATGTCTTGTGCTTCGTAATCAATTTCATTTACACTGAACTGCTCAATCGTTTTACTTAAACTACGATTGGCAAGGTCAACACTTGTTGTTTTACTTGCGCCGCCAAGTGCTGCAAATACAGAGAACGCTCCTGTATAAGAGAACATATTTAAAACAGTTCTTCCTTGTGCATATTTATCACGGATTTGTTTTCGAACGTTACGCTGATCTAAAAATACACCAACCATCGCCCCGTCATTTAAATATACAGCAAAGTTTACACCGTTTTCTTTTACGATAAGCGGGAACTCACCGCGCTCTCCTGCTACAAAATCATCATCTTCAATGTATTTCCCTTTCGTATCAAAACGCTTCTTCTCATAGATACCTTTAAAGTTCGCTACTTTTTGAAGTGCTTCTACGATTTCGTCGCGGAAAGTATAAATCCCCTCACTATACCAACTTATTACGTAATAACCGTCATAATAATCGATGATTAAACCACCAAGGCCATCACCTTCACCATTTAGGACACGAAAAGCTGTTGTATCATTTGATTTATAAAAATGTTTTCGTTTATGTAAAGCAGATTTGATTTTACTTTCAAAGAAAGGTTGATTAATTTGCTCTTTCTCTTTTCTTGTCAAAATCCATCCATATCCTTTATTTTGTTTTCCGTAATAGCCTTTTCCGATGAATTGGTTCTTCTCATCTACTACTTTGATGATTGTCCCTTCTTCACGTACATCATTTAAATTTTGAATAGCATCTTTTAAAATAAGTGGATATCCACTTTTAATTTCTTTTATAAATTTCGGTTTTATTTTTATAGTTACTTCAGATCGCATGTAATGTCTTCCTTTCCATTTGAATGCTTTCTAATTAGTAGGAAGCATATAAAAAAACAAGGCTAAAAAACAGCCTCGTTTCACTATACCATATTATTGCTTTGCTAGTACAACTCGCTTAACCGCCCCATATTTACTACATTTTGAAATGGAAATCTTACTGTCCAAAATAATAAAAAAAAACTTATATATTTCACATTTACCATTGACAATGATAATGATTTTCATTATCATTTAATGTATATGAGTTCTTGAAAATAAAGGCTACATTTATAGGAGGAATAAAACATGATTATTGTTACAAATACAGCTAAAATCACAAAGGGAAATGGACATAAATTAATTGAGCGTTTTAATAAAGTAGGTCAAGTCGAAACCATGCCAGGCTTTTTAGGATTAGAAGTTCTTTTAACGCAAAACACAGTTGATTATGATGAAGTAACAATTAGCACTCGCTGGAATGCAAAAGAAGATTTCCAAGGTTGGACGAAGAGCTCAGCATTTAAAGATGCGCACTCACATCAAGGCGGGATGCCAGAATATATTCTTGATAATAAAATCACTTACTACAATGTTGAAGTTGTACGTATGCCAATGGCAGCAGCTCAATAAAATACGTTACATAAAAAGTATAGAAGTATGAGAAGGTATATCTCTTCTCATTTTCTATACTTTTTATTTACTTTCTTTTCACTAATTTTGCATGCACAACCAGCCTTCCTTCTTCTGGATCAAGTGCATAGTCACATGTAGAAAGTGTTACAATTTGATCATTTGCCGTCACTTCTGTATTTGTTTTATACAATGATTTGTCTTGAATTTGTTTCAAAAATGCTATATAGTCCCTATCGCTTTCAAAATCCGTTTCAATGTAATAAAAATCAGTTGTTGTCGTATACACTGAAAATACTTCGACATCGTATCCTTCAAATAAAGTATCGTAATATAATTTGCGGTGCGACATAAAAAACTCTTCATCTAACATTTTTTTTAGGCTTGCAAACATAGAACCATCTTTCATACGATGACCATATAAAATTGTATTTCGATTTTGCGACTTCACATCATTACGATAGTCCATAAAGATACTGCCTGCTCGCATATCCTCACCTTTATAATTACGGTATAAATAGTAATCATTGTCTTTAGCTTGAACAATTGGATAATTAATTTGTGTATCATCCATCGTAATCCATCCAACTATTTCTTGGTTAATTTGCTGCAGAGCTTTGAACTGTTTACGTACTTCCCCGTCTTGTGATTGCTCTTCCACCGGACTCTTTTCATAAATATTTTGTGCTTCGGCCATTACTTTACGATTTTCATAGTAATCCATGAAAATATCACCTAATTCATATACTGAATAGAAAAAGGTACCTAAAAAAACAACTGTAAGTATTCGTTGAAAAAAAGAATTCTTCTTCCGTTCTTTTTTACTACTCAAATCATCACCTCAAAACGGATTGTTCGCATATTTAAATACCCATTGGGACCATATACAACCCTGTATCTTCATCTTGCTTTACAACGACATCTACACCGTATATCGTCTTTATCATACTTTCTGTCACAACATCATTCGGCTTACCTTTCGTAACAATTTCGCCGTCTTTCATAACGATGATATGATCACTATAGCGAATCGCCTGATTGATATCATGTAATACCATAACGATTGTCAATCCATGTACTTCATTTAACTCTTTTACTAGCTCTAATATTTCAAGTTGATAATAAATATCTAAATATGTTGTCGGTTCATCTAAAAAGAGCATTGGTGTTTTCTGAGCTAACGTCATGGCAATCCAAACCCGTTGTCTTTCTCCACCAGATAAGGCGTGAATCTCTTTATCACGTTTACTTAGCAAATTCGTACATGCTAAAGCCCTTTCGATTGCATCTCTATCTTCATCAGTTTGCGAGGAAAAAATATTTTTATGAGGCATACGACCATAACTTGTTAATTTCTCTACCGTCATGTCTGCCGGTGCTTCATTTTGTTGATGGACAACGGCTAACTTTCTAGCAAACTCTTTCGGTTTATATTGACTAATCGCCTTCCCATCGAGTATTATCTCTCCGCTACGAGGGTCGTGATTTCTTGACATCACGCCAAGTAATGTCGATTTCCCGCAACCGTTTGGACCAATAATTGTTGTAATTTTACCAATTTCTATTTCACTACTAACCGACTTTAATCGATCCGTTACATTATCATACGAAAAGGTTACATTTTTAATTTCCATGAACTTTATCACTCTTTCTAAGCAAGAATATTAAGAATGGGCCACCAATCACTGCCATAATCGTCGCTGCTGGAATTTCGTTAGGTGGCACAATTAACCTTCCAATCGTATCCGCCGTCAAAATTAATAACGCTCCTGCAAGAGCAGAAAATGGAATTAATACTTTATGATCCGAACCGACTAGTTGTCTTGAAATGTGCGGAACGAGTAATCCTACGAAAGCAATAACACCTGCAATTGCTGTTGATACTGCTGCTAAAAGTACTGCAATAGCAGAAATAATAAGACGAACTCTCGTCACGTGCAAACCTAAGTTTTTCGCAGTCTTATCTTGTAGCGATAATAAGTTACACCAAGCTCCTACAAACAGAGCAAGAATAAGACCAATTGTTCCATATGTAACCATTATTTCTACATCGCCCCACGTCTTCATCGTTATGTTAGAAGTCGTCGTTTGCTTAATACTCTTAATGAAGTATCCGCAAATCGTAATGAACGATTCATTTAATCCAGTGAACATTGCATTAATAGCTATACCAACTAAAATAATGCGGAGCGGACTTAACCCTGACTTCCATGAAAATGCATAAACGAGATAACATGCAAACGCACCACCTAAAAAGGCGAATACTGGTGTCCAGAAAAAGAATTGCGGGAATAACGTAATAATAACAAGTGTCATAAAACTTGCTCCAGAAGATATCCCGATTACCCCAGCATCAGCAAGTGGATTTTTCATAACAGCTTGAAAAAGCACACCTGAAACGGCCAGAGCTGCTCCAGTAAATAGTGCAATAATAATACGTGGGAAACGTAAATCTTTAATCACTTCAACATCTTCATTCCCCCCTGTAAATATCCCTTGCACAAGCTCAACAATACCTATTTCTAAACTCCCTTTCATCGCTGACAATGATGTCATAACAATAAGCAATGCAGTAACAATGAGGAAACTCCAAGTTTTTTTATTCATTCCACTCTTCCTTTATATTAAAATGCATCACGGATACATCATTTTTTTCAATTCATCTAACGCTTCAATTGCTGCTAAATTACCTGTCGTCCCAAATAAGCGCTCTTCTAAATCGTAAACACGGTTATTTTTAACTGCAGCGAAATGTTTCCAAATATCATTTGTTTTAAATTCTTTATCAAACATTTTCACAACTTCATCAGGCATACCGTGAGCTGCTCGTAAAATAATATCTGGATCAGCTTTTTTTAAATACTCTGTATTAGAAGCTAAATACTCTACTTGTTCACCTTGCACAATATTTTTACCACCTAGTTGTTTCACTAAATCTCCAATATAAGAATGCTCTGTTGCTACTAAATAACTCCCTGGTACACCTAATAAAATAAGCACTGTCGGTTCTTTCTTTCCCTTTACTGCTTTTTTAATCTCTGCAACCTTGTTATCTAACTTCGTTACAACTGCTTCAGCCTGCTTTTCACGTCCATATTGCTTACCTAAATCGCTAATGGAATTTTGCATATTTTTCAAGCTTGTTAAATCTAAAAAGTTTGCTTTCATGCCCACACCATCAAAAACTGGCTTTAATTCATATTCAAGTGTTGTCACAGATAATACTTCTGACGGCTTTAATGATTTTACTTTTTCCATATCCGGACTCATTGGATTCCCGACTTCAGGTAAACCTTTATATCTCTTTGGTAAATCTTTCGTACTTGTTGGAACACCAACTAAATCTACTTCTAACGCATCCATAATTTCAGTAACAGCAACTGTCGTTGCAACAATTCTCTCTTTACTCTCACTCTTTACCTGTCTTGCTGCTTCTTTTTTGGGCGCCGAGCATCCAGCTATACTCACTAATAGAATGATAGCCATTAGTACACTAGCAATTTTCTTCACTCTCAATCACCACTCCTTTCCAAACAATATGAAACAAGTCTTGATGCATGCAAACATGCATCAAGACTCCAAAGATTACAATCTTCCTGCTCTATATTTACGAACTAGTAAAGCAAGTGACCCAAGCAATAGCACCATGTATAAACCTAGTTGTGCTGTATCTGCCGTTTTTGAGTTTTTCTCTTTTTTTGAATCATTTTTTTGATCTTCTTTTTTCTTCTTATCATCTGCATTTCGGTTAAAATCAGGATTATCTACTTTCGGTGTAATCACTGGATTGTTCGGATCATTTTTCGGATCTTTTTTTGGATCCTCTTTAATCGTTCCTAACGCACCAATATTATTTGTATCAAATTGAATTTGGACATCGTAGAAATGATGGTAGTTCATTTCGTTGATATCAACTTTTACTTTTGCATTTAATTTTGCAAATAAATCACTTACTTCAAATTGCACTACTCTCGTATTTGCATTTTTATCTTCGCTTACTACTTTCGCATCAGCAAAAAGACTGTTATTTTCCGTTTGGAATTTCGTAATCCATGCACTATTTTTCAGCGTCATCTCAATGTACTTTTTACCATCTTTAACGATTAATTTTGCTGGATTTACAGTGTAGTCATGCATCTTTGAAAGTTCTTCTGTTTTGTCTTTTAACACTTTAAATGTAATATCATATTGACCATCTACTAAATTTTTCGGATCTACTATTACTTTCGGTTTATCATTTCCATCTTTGTTTTCATTTTCACCTTGGTTGTCGTTTCCGCCTTGGTTGTCATTTCCACCTTGGTTGTTGTTTCCACCTTGGTTATCGTTTCCGCCCTGGTTGTCGTTTCCACCTTGGTTCTCTAAAGCTTTAATACTATCTTTATCAAATTCAAATTGAACATCGTAGAGATGGTGATAATTCATTGAATCAATATCTACTTTTACTTTTGCATTTAATTTTTTAGATAAATCGTTTACTTCTACCTCTACTACTCTTGTATTTTGCTCTTTATTTTCACTTAATACTTTTGCATTAACGAATGAGCCATTCTTCTCAAAATCAAACTTTGTAATCCATGTACTATTTGTTAATGTAAACGATACATATTTCTTACCATCTTTTACTTTCAATACACCTGGGCTCTTTGTGTATGCATTCATCATTGATATTTCATCTGTTTGATCTTTTAATACTTTAAAGCCAATGCTGTATTCACCGTCTTTAAGAGCGTTTGGATCAATTGTTGTATTATTGCCTTGGTTGTTGTTTCCGCCTTGGTTATCGTTTCCGCCTTGGTTGTTGTTTCCACCTTGGTTATCGTTTCCGCCTTGGTTGTTATTTCCACCTTGGTTATCGTTTCCGCCTTGGTTGTTGTTTCCACCTTGGTTATCGTTTCCGCCTTGGTTGTTGTTTCCACCTTGGTTATCGTTTCCGCCTTGGTTATCGTTTCCGCCTTGGTTGTCGTTTCCACCTTGGTTGTCTAACGGTTTAATGCTATCTTTATCAAATTCAAATTGAATGTCGTAGAAATGGTGATAATTCATTGAATCGATATCCACTTTTACTTTTGCATTTAACTTTTTCGATAAATCTGCTACTTCCACTTCCACTACACGTGTATCAGCTTTCGTATCTTCCCTTAATACATTCGCATCAACAAACGAACCATTTTTATCAAATTCAAACTTTGTAATCCAAGCGCTATTCGTTAACGTAAATGATACATACTTCTTACCATCTTTTACTTTTAACACGCCTGGACTTTTTGTATATGTGTTCATCATTGAAATTTCATCTGTTTGATCTTTTAATGTTTTAAAATTGATGCTGTATTCACCATCTTTAATTGTTTCAGCATCTGGTTTTTCTACTTCTGGCTTTTCTACTTCCGGTTTTTCTACTTCTGGTTTTTCTACTTCCGGTTTTTCTACTTCTGGTTTTTCTACTTCTGGTTTTTCTACTTCTGGTTTTTCTACTTCCGGTTTTTCTACTTCTGGTTTTTCTACTTCTGGTTTTTCTACTTCTGGTTTTTTCTCTTCATTTTTTATTTGTTCAAGCTTATCTTGTTCAAATAAAAGTTGTACATCATGCGTTTGCTTATAGTTTCTTGATGCCATTTCGATAAATACTTTTGTATTTAGTTTTTTAGATAAATCGTTTACTTCAAACTCTACTACTCTTGTATCTTTTTCCTTATCTTCACTCACTACTTTTGCATCAACAAATGCACCATCTTTTTCCGTCTGGAAATTTTTAATTAATGAGCTACTTTTTAGTGTTACAATTGCTTTTTTCTTACCATTTTCTACTTTTAATACTCCTGGATTTACCATGTAAGTATTCATCTTAGATTCTTCATCTGTTTGATCTTTTAACACTTTAAATGGAATGCTGTACGCACCATCTGTAATTGTGTTAGAATTTGGTTGTTGATCTGGGTCAGGCTTTTGGTCGGGCTTCTGACTTGGATCCGGTTTTTCATTTGGATCTGGCTTATTAGCTGGGTCCTCTTTTTCATTTGGTTGTTCTACATGAACTGGTTTAATACTGTTTTGATCAAAGGCAATACGCACATCATAGTCATGATGATAATTTAAAAAGTCAATGTCTACTTTTACTTTCGCATTTAATACCTGCTCTACATCATCCACATCAAATTCTACGACTCTTGTATCTTTTTCTTTATCTTCACTAATTACATTTGTCGCAACAAACTGACCATTTTTTTCCGTTTCAAACTTTGTAATCCATGAACTATGTTCTAACGTAAAGGATACTTTCTTTTTCCCATTCTTCACTTTTAAAGTTCCTGGACTTACAGAGTATTGATTCATCATGGATTCTTCATCTGATGTGTCTTTAAGAACTTTGAAACCGATTGAATATTCACCGTCAGCTAGTTGACTAGCAGCTTGAACCGCAAGGGGTTGTAATGTTGATACGAATGTAAATATCATTAGACACATTGCAACAACAATCTTAAGATACTTGTTCAATGAAATAACGCTCCTTTATAAAAATCTAATTATTTAACACTATTCCCATCAAATACAAAGCGAATATCATATGAAGCATTATAATTAATAATTGGGATATTAATTTTCACCTTGCCGTTTAGTTTTTTTGACAAGTCAGCAACTTCAAATTCTACAACTCTAGTATTATCTTTTTTGTTTTCACTTAAAACGGTTGTTTCTACAAATTGACCATCTTTTTCTACTTGGAAACTTTTAATAGAAGAACTATCTTTCACTTTAAATGAAACATATTGTTTTCCATTTTTAACTGTTAATGTTGCTGGGCTTTCAAAATAACTATTCATTCTAGATGATTCATTTTTATCGCCTTTCCATACAGTAAAAGCAATATTATATTTTCCATCAGCTAGTTGCGTAGCAGCTTTTGCATCTTGTAAGCCTAGTGTTGCTATAAACGTAAATAAGACAGCAAATACGGCAATAATCATTTTAAATTGTTTAAACATATATTCATCGCCCTTCCAAAGATTTATTTACTTAACTTCACTTTACGAACTAAGAAAACACCTGAGATTAAAACTAACATGGCAAATAATCCGATACGTGCTTCATCACCTGTTTTGGGGTTATCTGTTTGTTCAGCTTTCCCACTTTCATTTGTTCCTTTGTTTACATCTTTGTTTGTTTCTTTGCTCTCTTCTTTCTTCACTTCTTCTTTTACTTGTGTATTTTTTTGATTTTGATCTTCATTTTTTGTTGCAGCAGTTGCCTTATTCTCTCCACCTACTGCTTTTACATTTGCATCAAACGCAAAGCGAATTGTGTAGTTATGGTCATAATTTACGTTCGGTACAACAACATGAATTTTTACAGCTGCTGGTTTAGATAGGTCGTCAATTTTAAACTCTACAGTTCTTTTATCTGCAGATTCATCTTTACTAACAACTTTTGCATCAACAAAGTTTCCGTTCTCTGGTGCTTTAAATCCTGTAATCCAGGCACTATGATTCATAGGAATTTGTACTCTCATCTCACTATTTTTTACAATTAACTTAGCTGGTTTTTCAAAATAATCATTTGCCATTGAAGCTGAATCATTTTCTGCTTTTTGTATGACATAGTTAATATCATAAGTACCGTCAGCTACATTTGCCGAAGCTTGTCCGAATGGCACTACGAGAAAAGCTAGTATACATACGAATGTCATAATAAAAGCGGGTAATACCGAAAACTTTCTCATTTACCTTACTGCCTCCTTGGTTTTCTTTTTTGAAAATGATAATTATTCTCAATGTGTAAGAAAAAAATAATAATCTTTCTATCTCTATTTTAATAATGCGTAAAAATATGTAGGTAGAAATGCATTGATTATCATTCTCATTGATAGACAAAAAAATAATCCCACCAATTTTCCCTATAAGAATAAACATAAAACTCTTTCATCATTTTATTGATTATCATTCTCAACGAAGTTCAAAAAAAATAAACCGCCTAATTCTATCGTCCTATCACCTCTTCTTACAAAAATGATATAGTCATAGAAAACCTCTTCCCTTCCAATATTTCCACAACTAAGTCAATCTTAGCCTACTGGTAAATTTTTTGTCAACTATATTACGTATAAAATTTTTAATATCTGAATTCTTCTATATGTAATTTTCCCACAAAAAAAGAGGCTTTCTTTTAAAGAAAGCCTCTTCCCCTTATTTTTCTACAGCAATTTCTTGCTTTTGAAATAAAGAAACTACATATCCAATTGCAATTCCAATGATACCAGGAACTAGCCAACCAATCCCTACACTATATAATGGAATTTTATCTAAAATAGGAGCAAGGGCCGCTACTTGAAGATTTGCATTATGCAATCCATCAAAGAAGCTAATTGCAAATGCGCCTACAATACCGCCTATATACATAGCTAATGGAAGACGAATATAATTTTCAACAAGTGATAATACGATCAGTACGATACCAATTGGGTAAATTGCAATTAAAATCGGCAATGCTAATGCGTTTAACTGAGTTAAACCAAGATTTGCTACCATAAATGCTAATACACAGAAAATGAAAACGACTTTTTGATAAGAAAGCTTTGGTAATAACGAAGAAAAATATTCCCCACAAGCTGCCACAATACCGACAGAAGTTGTTAAACATGCTGCTGTAATTGCGATCCCTAATAATAATGTTCCGTAACTACCAAATAAATGATTCACGACATTTGTTAAAATAATTCCTCCGTTTGCCCCCATTCCGAGTGAAACACTAGAAGCTCCAAGGTAAGCAAGCGCTAAATAAACTAGTAGTAAACCAAGTGCTGCAATAAACCCTGCAAAGATTGTTACTTTCGCAATGCTGTTCTTATTTGTAACACCTTTTGCTTTTAAAGCATTAATGACAACATTTCCGAAAACAAGTGCTGCAAGTCCATCTAAAGTTAAATATCCATCAATAAAACCTTTAAAGAGCGGAGCACTATATGCTTCTGTCGGTGCACCAAATTCTCCAATCGGTGTAATAAGTGCTTTACCTACGATAATTGCAATAACAGCTAATAAAATTGGAGTTAATACTTTACCGATGCGGCCCACTAATTTCGATGGGTTTAAAGCTAAATAAAAAGTTACGGCAAAGAAAATAAATGTAAAGATAACAAGTGGATATGATTGACCAGCTATCTCACTTGGTAAAAACGGTGCAACACTCATCTCATAAGCAACTGTTCCTGTACGTGGAACACTTACAAATACGCCTAAACATAAATATATTGCAGTGATAAAAACTAGTGCGAATACAGGGTGTACACGTCCCGCTAGCTCATTAATATCTCCCTTTAGAGCTATAACAATTACCCCTAATAAAGGTAATCCAACACCTGTTACGATAAAGCCAAATAACGCGATCCATACGTCTGTTCCAGCACCTTGCCCTAACGCCGGTGGGAAAATCATATTACCTGCACCAAAGAATAGTGCAAACAACATTAAACTTATTGCAAACATCTCAGAAAACTTTAAAGATGATTTCATTTCTACTAACCTCCTAATTGTTTAATTAACAAAATATTCTGAATTAAAATCCGTCACATATCCTCTTTCAAGCATACTTCCCCGTAAAAGAACGCAAAAAACACCCGTCCCTAACAAAGGGACGAGTGTTGAAATCGTGGTTCCACCCTTATTCTAATAAAATGAATTTATAGCGAAATAAGCTCATTTTATAGCTCGTGTAAATTGATAACGGTTTTATCCGCCAAGAATTACAATGCATCATGCATGCAGTTCACTCTTGAAGTTTAGAGGTGGTAAGATTGTCTTTTCGTATTAGGAAGCTCACAGCCTAAGGCTTCCCTCTCTGAGAATCGTAGAAAACAACTCATGTCCTCATCATTACTTTTATAAAATATCTTGTCGAAACTTGTTGTTTTTTATTATATGGGCTATTTTTTAAAAAATCAATAGTTTTATTTTTTCTGACAAAAAAATATAGGGAGAAAACTTTTCTCCCTATAACTGACCTATTAATATTTCTAATTCCTCAGCTGTAATATCTCTCCATTTCCCTACTTCCAGTTCATTTAACTCTATATTCATAATGCGCTCTCGCTTTAACTTTGTTACAGTAAACCCGAAAGCACGGCTCATTCTACGAATTTGCCTGTTCATTCCTTGCGTTAAAATGATACGGAATGTAGACTCGCCGACTCTCGTCACTTTGCATGGCTTCGTCATTCCATCTTTAATCTTTACACCGCTGGACATCTCATCAATAAACCAGTCTGTAAACGGCTTATCAACCGTAACGATATATTCTTTCTCATGCTCATGATCACCATGTAAAATTTGATTGGCAATCGCACCGTCATTCGTTAATAAGATAAGTCCTTCCGACGCTTTATCTAATCGCCCAACAGGAAAGATTCGTTCTGGATAATTGATATAATCAATAATATTATCTTCAATATGATCAGCTGCTGTACAAGTAATGCCAACTGGTTTATGAAAGGCAATATACACTTTTTCTTTCTCTTCTTTTGCAATAACCTGTCCATCAATCGTTACAACATCACCATCGCTCACGAGTGCACCATGCGTACATATTTTACCGTTAATAGCTACGCGCCCTGCTTTAATAAGGCGGTCTGTTTCGCGTCTTGAGCAGGATTTTGCTTCGCTTATGTATTGGTTGATTTTCATAGCTTATTCCTTTTCATATATATTAAAAGCGTCAATCTATGGCAATATCATTATGCCACGATTGACGCTCTTTTACTTCGCAAAAACAACTAAATAAATAACCCCAATCACCAAAAATATTCCACAACAAGCTAACAATACTTTTGCAAGTTTGTCCATAAACATATAATGGTTTCCCCTTTTGTTTGGTTGTTTGCTATTTTAATTCGACAACTGTTACGCCTAGGCCTCCCTCGCCCATGTCACCGTAGCGGTAGTTTTTCACGCCGCGATGTTTCTTCAAGTAATCTTGTACACCTTGGCGAAGCGCTCCTGTTCCTTTACCGTGAATGATTGATACACGAGGATAGCTTGCAAGCTGTGCATCGTCTAAATACTTTTCAACGCGCATCATTGCATCTTCATAACGTTCACCGCGAAGGTCAAGTTCTAACGACACGTGATAATCTCTACCCTTCACACTTGCGACTGCTTTTTTCTCAGTTTGCTTCGGTGTATTAATGTATTCCATATTGGATTCTTTCACTTTCATCTTCAGAATACCAATTTGTACGCTCCACTCTGTATCACTTACTTTTTCAAGTAGTTGACCTTTTTGACCGAACGTTAATACTTTTACTTCATCGCCTGCTCGTAATTGTTGTTTCGGCGCAGTGTTTTTCACGTTTACTTTTTGTTTCTTCACAAGCTCTGGCGCTGCCCCTTCTAGACGGCTCTTCGCTTCAATAAGCTCATGGTCTTTCACGTTTACAAGCTGTGCTTTACGCAATTGACGAAGTTCTTGAATAATGCCTTCTGCTTCTTTCTTTGCAGCTTCGACTTTTTCTTCCCCTTCTTTTTGCGCTTTCAATAATTTTTCATCGCGCTCATCGTTAAATTCAATAATTTGACGCTGTAATTCGCGATGAAGTTTTTCAGATTGCTTGCGAAGCGCTTCTGCTTCGTTCCAGTCACGCTCTGCGTTCTTTTGACTTTCTTCTAACTTCGCAATCATATTTTCAATTTTATTTGTATCTGTACTAATGTGGTTACGTGCTTGATCGATAACTCGATCAGATAATCCAAGGCGTTTCGAAATTTCAAAGGCGTTACTACGTCCTGGTACACCGATTAATAATTTGTACGTTGGGCTTAATGTGTTCACATCAAACTCAACGCTCGCATTAATAACTTTCTCACGGTTATATCCGTATGCTTTTAACTCTGGGTAATGCGTCGTAGCAACAACGCGAGCACCACGATTACATACTTCATCTAAAATTGAAATTGCTAATGCAGCCCCTTCTTGCGGGTCTGTTCCAGCACCTAATTCATCAAATAAAACTAAGCTTTCAAAATCAGCTTTTTCTAAAATATCTACAATGTTCACCATATGTGAGGAGAACGTACTTAAACTTTGTTCAATCGATTGCTCATCACCGATATCAGCAAAGATATTTTTAAATACACAAATCTCTGACTCGTCCATTACTGGAATGTGAAGACCAGATTGCGCCATTAATACACAAATACCAACGGTTTTTAGCGTAACTGTTTTACCGCCTGTATTCGGTCCTGTAATAACAATTGTTGTGAAGTCTTTACCGAGCATAATATTATTTGGCACGATAATTTCCGGATCAATAAGCGGATGACGTGCTTGTCTTAAATCCATGTAGCGCTCGTTATTTACAATTGGCTTCGTTGCTTTAATTCGCTTCGCATAAAAAGCTTTCGCAAATATGAAGTCAAGATTAGCAACTACTTCTACGTTAGATAAAACGATATCCGCTTCTACTGCTACTTCTTCTGTTAACATCAATAAGATGCGTTCGATTTCTTGTTTTTCTTTCACACGTGCTTCTTGAAGCGCATTATTTAATTCTACGATTACTTGCGGCTCAATAAATAACGTTTGTCCAGAAGCTGATTGATCGTGAACAATACCGCCATATACGCCGCGGTATTCTTGTTTTACTGGGATTACGTAACGTTCGTTACGAATCGTTACAATTGCGTCAGACAGCATCTTTTGCGCGTTGGAAGAACGCGTCATGTTTTCTAACTTTTCACGAATACGGCTTTCCGCAGTACGAATTTGAGTACGAATACCACGCAGTTTATCACTTGCGCTATCGACTACTTCACCGCCATCACCGATGCAATTTGTAATTTTCTTTTCTAAATCATATAAAGATACAATTTGAGCGACATGAGTTTCTAAAATTGTAAGCTCGACACCATTATCAACCATATCTTCAATGAAACGTTTCATATTGCGACTACCATACATCGTATTGGCAATATCAAGTAGTTCGTTCGGACTTAACATACTTCCAATCTTTGCACGCTTCACATTTGAGCGAATATCCGTAATACCACCTAATGGTGCACTACCTTTTAAACGAATGACTTTCGCTGCTTCATCCGTTGTATCTTGCATTTCTACAATTTCTTCAAAATCAGTGCTCGGCACTAAATGCTTCACTTTGTCACGGCCAAGTGAAGAGGCTGTATGTTCAAGTAATTGTTCTTTTACCTTATTGTATTCTAATACACGCAACGTTCTTTCTAACATGTTGCAGGTCCCCCTTGTGTTACTTATTACGTTTAATATAGTCTAATAAACGTTCAATATCCCACGTGTTAATTACGTTATCTTTTTGAATCCAACCTTTACGTGCTGCTGCTACACCTGTTTCCATATCTTCTAACATTTCAAGCGTATGAGCATCCGTATTAATCGCTACTTTTACACCAGCATCTTGTGCTTGTTTTAATAATTTCGCGCTTAAATCTAGACGGTTCGGATTCGCATTTAATTCTAAAACTGTATTTGTTTCTTTTGCGAGCTCGATTAATAAATCTGTATCCACATCATAGCCCTCGCGGCGTCCAAGAAGACGTCCTGTCGGATGAGCAATCATTGTGACATGCTTATTCTCCAGCGCAGCACGAAGACGTTTCATAATCGTTTCACGGTCTTGTGAGAAGCTAGAGTGAATCGCTCCAATTACATAATCTAATTCTGCTAATACTTCATCATCAAAATCAAGTGTTGCATCCGGTAAAATGTCCATTTCAATTCCGCGTAAAATTGTAATGTCTGGATACTTTTCGTTCATACGTTCAATTTCTTTCGCTTGTTCACGAAGGCGCTCTTTCGTTAAACCGTTCGCTACTTTCAAGTATTGTGAGTGATCAGTAATCGCCATAAACTTATATCCACGAGCACGGCACGCTTGTACCATCTCTTCAATGGAAAAAGCACCATCACTCCATGTTGTATGCATATGTAAATCACCTTGTATGTCAGAGAACTGAATTAAGTTTGGATACTCTTTAATTAATTCAATTTCTTTTCCATCTTCACGCACTTCTGGTGGGATGAATGGAAGACCGAAATGAGCGAAGAACTCCTCTTCTGTTTCAAACGTTCTCACTTCACCTGTTTCTAAGTTTTCTACACCGTACTCACTAATTTTCTCGCCTCTATCTTTCGCGATTTGGCGCATTTTTACGTTATGGTCTTTTGATCCTGTGAAATGGTGAAGGGTTGTAATAAATTCTTCTGGTTTTACTAAACGGAAATCGATTGAAATATCATATTCATATTGAAGACGAACAGAAACTTTCGTATCTCCACTTGCGATTACTTCAATCATATTATCAAATTGCAGTAAATGCTCACGTACTGCAGCTGGTTCTGTCGTTGCAATAATGAAATCTAAATCTTTTACTGTTTCACGAACACGGCGCAAACTACCAGCACGAGAGAAACGAATTACTTCAGCAATATTCGACAATTTCTCCTCTATTTCCCCGGCAATAGGCAATACCATTGCGATTGGTAAACGCTCTGGACGAGATCCTACTTGATCGATTGCTTCTAATATTTTCTCTTCTGTCTTCTTACCGAAGCCTGCTAAAGCTTGTACTTTATTTTCCTCACAAACCGCTTTTAGCGATTCCATATCAACAACACCAAGTTCTTTATATAACTTAGCCAGCTTTTTACCACCAAGTCCTGGCAATTTTAATAACGGTAATAAGCTACTTGGAACTTCTTTCTCAAGCTCTTGTAATACTTCAGATGTTCCCGATTCTATATATTCTTGAATAACTGCTGCCGTTCCTTTTCCGATGCCTGGAATCTTTGTGAAATCTTCAATTTCAGAAAGACTACGATCATCACTTTCTAGTGCCGCTGCTGCTTTACGGAATGCAGATATTTTAAATGGATTCGCGCCCTTTAGTTCCATAAACAGGCCGATTGTCTCTAATAATTTAATAACTTGTTTTTTATTTACTTTCATCATTGCCCCGCCTTTCTTTCATAGAAAAAAACTCCTCTTTCCGA
>Ga0213824_1000086_pt1 | contig 79269 bp, 92 predicted proteins | sample MC6MC0906MG_FD_179892 | JGI IMG/M metagenome (GOLD analysis project Ga0213824, IMG submission 179892) | Enriched soil aggregate microbial communities from Iowa State University, Ames, United States - MC6-MC0906-MG | ecosystem: Environmental > Terrestrial > Soil > Unclassified | place: USA: Iowa...
AACTACTATGAAACTGAGAACTTATCAGGTCTTATAACTCAGTTGTCTGAAAAAGTAAGTATCAAGTTCTTCTCTACAAGTATCAACCAAAAGATATTAAGAATTGCGGCTAAAATGGCTAATTGTGATACACCTACATTAAACAACGCTATTCATAATATCAAGGAAAATGAATCATCTAAGGTGAGAGATTTAATTCGTTTAATACTTCAAGTATATCTAAATGATAGTAAGAATAGTTATGATACAATTGCTACTCAAAAGTTCATTGCTTATTCTATCTCAGTATATTCTAGAAGTAATACTAAGGATGAAGCAATTATTCAAATTAAAGATTTATTGGACTATTTCTTAAATAAGAATAGTGAACGCTATATGAATACTGAGAGGGAAGCAACTAAGAATAATTACCGTAAAGGTCTTTATACTTACTTCACATTACTAATCTCAGATACACAAACTATTAAGTAAGGGGAATAAGTAATGACACTAGTGCATTTAGAAGATGTTAAATATATGGAAAATAATGATATAATCTCTAAAGCTTTGATGGAATTTGTAGAGATGTGTGATTTTGAAAATATGACGTTTAATGACTTACGAGAAGAATTTAAAGATGTTCGTGAGGATCATAGATTATTAATGGAATCTGCTACGTCCCAAGTTAAAGAGAATAAGGAAGTAACACGTTTATTCAATGGTAAAGAACTACAAAAGGAAATTAATGAAGAAGCTAGAAGAATCTTCGGTCAAATTAAATTCCTTAAATTGAATGAAAATAATATCAAAAACTTCTCTAATGAGATTACTAAATCAGTAAACGCTCTTTATGATAAGAATGTTGGTTCTATTCAAAGAAACTTTGTATCAATTTATAATGATGGTAAATTTAGTAAGAAAGATATTATAAATTCAATTGGTTTATGTTATGTTGTATTAGTCGTTAATAGTCTTTTAGCGGCAATTCTAGCACTATTCTTAACACCAACAATTTCTATGTTAGTAACATCATCAATTGTAGCGCCTATTACTGAAGAATTTGCTAAACAATACTCAATTAAATTTAAATTCGGTAATACATTTATTGCAGTATTTAACTTATTTGAGACTGGACTATATTTCTTCCAGATTTCAAAAATGTTAGGTAAGAAAGTATCAGTTAAGACTTTATTTAAACTAAGAACACCTGCAATCATTATGCACTTTGTAACATATGCAATTCATAAACTTAAGTTTAATAAGCTTACTGATAAACAAAATAGAATTCTAACATTTGTTGTATCAGCAGGTATTCATTCAGCATTTAATTATACTGTATCCACTAACAAATCTATTCAAGATTGGTATCATAAAGGTACTGAATTTGAGACTGTTAATAATACACCTCAAATTAAAAGCGATGATGAACTTAAACTTAGATGGGAAAGAACTGCTAGACAATTTGGTATTGAAACCGAGTAAAAAAAAAAATAATGGATAATAAGATTAAATTCTTATTATCCATTTTTATTATTTATTCAAATGTCTCAAAGATATCATATAGATATGAAGAATCTTCTGGTAAAAGTTTAGTCTCACAAATCACTTTCAATCCAAATTCATTATGGATTAAGAATAAGAATCCAATATACTCTTTATCTCCTGCAATAATCTTGTCATTAAATTCTGATACTGCATCCTCACTTAAAATATCTACATCATGTCTTTCTTTGATAGTTTCAAAGTCTTTACTGTCTTCTAGGATAGCAACATATCCTCCATCTTCTTTAAGATAATCCCCTCGGTCAACACCATATTCAGAGTCTAACACTTCTAAATCTGGTTTGAAATAATTCACCAATACTTCTGGTAAATCCTTTCCTTTAGTTTCAATATCTTTTAAGTTTACAAATTCTAACATGTCTGTCTCTCCTTTATGCAATATGATGTAAAGCTCGATTATATAATATGTATTTGAAACAGTTTATGTAATTTCAACGTTTTAAAAATTTTCCTTTTAAAAGAACAATTTTATATACAGTACGAAAGGATGGTAACTAAATGAAAACTATTTGCAACATTTGTAACCACGCTGAAGGTATCGACCATCTTTCATTAATTTGTCCAGAATGTTCTGAAGGATACATGTTCCCTTCTGATGAAAGAGATGAAGAAATTATTAATGAGAATGAGGAGTTTTCTGTATTAAATGAATTTATATACAATACAGAGTTCATGGTAAGACCAATAAAATTAAAAGGAAATCGTAAGAACCTGACTAAGTCTCTTCATATTATACTTACTAATACAAAGACAGTAATGGGTCAAGTTATCAAGAATGTAATACGTTCTGATTTCAACCATGCTTCATTAGCATTAGATCCTTCATTTAATCATGTATATGGTTTTGGAAGAAATGTAGATGATGAAGAATCAGGTTTCATTATTGAAAAAATGGATTCAGGATTCTACAAACAAAACGATGCTGATTATGTTCAATTAGAACTAAAGGTTACTGAAGGAGAGTTCAATAAAGTTACGAAAGAATTAAAGAAATTTGAAAAAGAAAAAACTAAATTCAAATTTAGCAAGATTTCTTTGATCCTGAATGCTTTTAATATCCCTTTAAATAGAAGATATGAATTCTTCTGCTCTCAATTTATTGCTTTTGTATTGAATAATGCAGGACTTGTATTATTTGATAAGAATCATGGTTTAGTAAGACCTAATGATTTCTTAAATCATCCAGACCTTACTCAAATCTCTTCAGGTAAAGTATCTGATAAGGTTAAAGCTGATAAAAGAGGGATGCTTAAAGAAGGAATTGAATTACTTAGTGAAGCTACTAAGATGACACCTGCTAAAAGAAAGAAAATGGAGGATAAGATTCTTAAATCAATAGCTATTGCTGATAAGTCTGGTATTAACGTAGATAAATATAAAAGATTCTTTAAGTCTATGTCTGATGAGAAATTTGATAAATATATGAAGAAGTTCTTATATAGTGAGGATGATCATTTCTACTTAGAGATACTTCCAAATAAAAATGAACCTTCATTAAAAGATATCAAAGAATTATTAGACTTCTTAAAAGTTCCTTTAAATGAGTATGTATACTTTAGTCATGACGGTCAGAAGGATGATCCATTAAGAACTATGTATGAAGTACCAATTGGTTATATTCACTTAAGACGTTTACAGCAGATTTTATCTAAGAAGAATACTTATTCGTTAGATATTAATAAACGTAACCTTAAGACTAACCTAGTAACAGGTGATGATAAAATTGCTCGTGTTACCGATGCAGAGAACTATGCTTTATCTGTTATTGAAGCAGATTATGCTTTACAAGAATTCTTTGGTGCTCGTGCCGATAGTTCATTGAAGAAGACTGAAATGTATAAGCAAATCTCAATGTATGGTTATACTTACTTAAAAGATATTCCAAAAGATATCAGTGAAAACCAAGTATTAAATACTATCTATGCTTTACTTATTGGGGCAGGAATTGATAGTGACTTATTAGACCAACCAATTGATGAAGAAGAATTATTAAGACAATTACAAAAATAAATTAAAGGTGATGAGTTCTAAAATGTCTGTCAAAACATGCTTTATTTTTGGTGAAAATCATCATGTAAGAGATTCTGTAGAGACTATTGAAAGAGAGATAAAAAGACTAAAACCTGACTATGTTCTTCATGAATTATTGTATGAAGATGTAATAGACAATAAGCAGGAAGCTAGAAAAAGGTTAAGTCACTGCAGAATTGGAGGACATCAATGTGATCCAAGTATAAATAAAGATGTGTATGAATTAGCTTACAAACTAGATATACCATTTATAGGAATCGACTTAGAAGATGTTCCCCAACATTATTCATTAAAGAATAAGTTTCTTCTAAGAGAAAAGCACATGGTTGAGAAGATTAAAGAGTATTTAGGGAAAGGGAAAATAGTTGTTATAGTAGGCGATACTCACTTAAGAACTATTCGAACTAATGAATTAGGAGATGCTTCTCTGATATATAAAGAATTCAGATTTGATAGCAAAGTAAAAATAGAAAGATCAAAATATAAAGAAATAAGATAATGATATATGGGGTGTTAGTAATGTTTTATGATGACTTTAATGTAGAAAATTATAATGTTGGTAAGATGTGTGTTAATGTTTATTTTGACACGCAATTACTTGAGGGACTAAGTCGTTCTAATAAAAATATTAGTATAGGGGTAACGTTGCAACATAATTCAGACAGACCTAGGGTTGCATCATCTATGGAATTTATTTATAACTTCTTCAAAAATGATTTAGATATTACTCTGGATAATTTCATTCATACTGTTAATATTTATTCGGTGTACAGTACAGAACGTAATCCTAGAAGGGGTATTGCAAAGATTGCTAAGAAAAATATTTATGAGAATAGTATATATGAAACTGTTACCTTATTATTAGGTATTCCAGATATTCGTTATGCTAGAATTGGTATAGTTCGTTGCTTAGCTAAATATTTCTTTAATCCTGCAATTATTAAAAGATATATAAAGAAGTATAAGGAAAGCAATGATTATACTAGAGTTCTTAAAAAAATTATGGTTGATTATATAGCAGATTATCAATTTGCTAATAAAACCTTAGGTTTTGAATTCAATAGAAATGTGGATCAAAACACTATGAAACTTTATAGAAAGATTGATTCCATTCGTAAAGGAAGTAGAGATTTTAAAAATATCTATAGTTTACTTGAATATTTAAGATGGAATCCACAACTTATTAAAGATTTCATAAAAAAGAGTAAATACAACAAAAATTAATAAAGGTAGTACTGCTTTTTAGTGGTACTATCTTTATTATTTATATTAATAATTATTATAATAAATTATATTATATAAAGGAGTATTAATATTATGAAAAAAGATAATTTTGAAGATATTAAAAAAGAATATGAAGAAAATAAAATTATATTAAGAGAATATATAAGTAAGGAAAATGAATTATTAAAGAGAATGAGAAAAGTATGTCCACATATCAATACTTATAAGATGGATACTTTTGGTTCATTTGAAGAAGAGAGTAAATATGATAAACACAAGTGTAATGATTGTTTTGAAATAGTAATGAGACCTAAAAAGAAATAAAAATCATTTCAAATAAATATTATATAATGGTATACCAGTATCATTTTTAATTTATAATTTATTTTATAGGAGTGATTTATAATGCAAGAAAACCAAACAACATTACATGGTGATGGAACTTATTCATGGGGATATCATAGTCAAAATCCAGTAACAGTAACACAACGTAATATTATTCAATTCATTGAAGAGACAACATCTCATCGTTTCAATGGAAGTACAAGTCGTCAAGCTTATGCATTCATTCAGAATCATCATAATGAAGCTAAAGGTGTATCTAACAATCGTTCATCACGTCGTACTGTATTTGGATCTTATTTTCACTTATAGGAGGAAATTGAAATGAAAAAATTATTATCAGTTCTCCTTCTACCTACTTTATTACTATCTGCATGTGCTTCAAAACCAGATAGTGATACAGGTAAGGAATTAATAAAAGTATCCAAAGAACAACGCTTTGAAGTATTAGAAGAAGTACAAGACCGATTTGTGTTAAAGTATGCAAATGGTGATGTTCGTGCTACTCCTTCTATGAATAAAGTATTTATTGTACGAGATAATGGTGATGAATCCAAATGTCATTATATCTTAATTGCTGGATCTAATGATTTTGGTAACGATGTACAGTCATTTTCACCTCTCATTAAAAATGGTAAGCCATTCTGTGAGAAAATAACTCAATAATGGTATTCATCTGCAAGTGTTGTCAATAAATCTTAAAAATTTATTTTTAAAAATATCATATAACAAAAAATTGATATTATGAAAAGTAAATTTTGGATTTATATAGTTTATAATTTATAAGTCCTTATAGGAGGAAATATTAAATGACAACATTAAACCTTGCAGATGAATTCCGTGGAGTAGCTAAAAAAGATGGCTTAGGTGAAGAAAACCTTTACATGCCTGTATATAAAACTGGTATCGATGCAATCGATTATCATAATGGTCGTGTTGAAGGTGAAGAGAATGAAAAGATCGTAGTTGGTGTTGAAGGTGGTAAAATCTTAACTGTTATTGGACCATCTGGTTCTGGTAAATCTACTGCCGCTATTCAAATTGGTACTCACATTGCTGATCAATTCGAACATGCAACAGTAACTCACTTTGACTTTGAACGTGCAACTAATATTGCTCGTATTAAAGGTTTAACAGGTTGGTCTGATGAAAAGATTAAAAATAAATATCACTTAATGAACCGTAAGATTTATAGTGAATCTGTATATAAAATGTGTAAATCTATTGCAAATATCAAGAACAAGAAAGAAAACTTTGACCTATTAAAATATGATACTGGTATTATTGATTATAATGGAGACAAAGTATACGGTATTCCACCTAGCATTGTTATTGTTGATTCATGGGCTGTAATGGTTCCTCAAAACATTGCTGAAGAAGAAAAACTTTCTGGTTCAATGTCAGCATCAGCTATTGCTAAAGAAAATAACTCTATCATCAAACGTCTAGCTGGACCACTTGAAGAAGGTAACATCATCTTAATCATTGTTAACCATATCACTGAAAAGATTGAGATCGGACCAGTTAAGACTAAAGCTAAATTAAACTACTTAAAACAAAATGAATCTATTCCTGGTGGATCAAGCTGTATCTACATGGCTTCTTCTTTACTACGTCTAGAGCCAGGTAAGAAATTAGAAGAAGATGAAACTCTAGGAGTTAAAGGTTTCATGTCTGTTGGTGAGTTCTTAAAATCACGTTCAAATGAATCTGGTAAGAAATTTGATATGGTATTCTCTCAACGTAATGGTCTTGATAACCTTATGACTAACTTCAATATCTTAAAAGATAATGGTTATCTTAAAGGTTCACCTCGTGCTTACTACTTTGAGGATTGCCCTGATGTTAAATTCACTCAGAAGAAATTCAGAGAGAAATATAACGAATCAGTTGAATTACAAGAAACTATTGCTCGTCTTGTTGATGAAGTTATGGTTCAATTCGTTCCACTTCCAGAGAAAATGGGTTCTGAAGGTGAACTTGAATTAGTAGAATGTGTAGATGAAGAAAATGATGTATGGTTAGGCAGTGATGGTAATTACTACACTGGTGAAGGTGAAGAAGTAGAGTACGAAGGTTAATATTTTTAAGGATAATGTCATATTTATATATGATGTTATCCTTTTCATATCATATATAATATATAAAAAACTTGGAGGAATTTATTATGACTACAACAACACAACATGTACAAATTGGAATGGAAGAATTTTTAACTAACACTATCTTACCAGATTTTAATATGGATACTATTAATCCAGAGGAAATTGATATTCGAATCCGTGTTAAAACCCCTGAATTAGCTTTAAAACAAATGGCTAAATCTTTCCAAGCATCAATCAACTCATTCTTTGAGACTCACTTTATTTCTAATAACAATATTGAAAGTCTTAAAACTGCTATTGAAATTGAAAAGATTGCTATTCAAAGTGGTTATATTGTTAAAGGTCATTTATTAAAGAATGGTGAGTTACGACGAATCTATGTCCATGAACCTAATAAAGATGATAAATCTGAAAATACTATCCAAGAACACTTCGGTAAAATCCTAGAATTAGATGTAGTTAAAACACAAACTTATTTATCTACAGGTCAAATGTTAATTGGTTTACGTGGTAATAATTTCAATACTGGTAAATTCATTTATAATAGTCGAACTAATTCATTTGGTATTGTTACAGGATACTACCTATGTAATAGAAGTATTAGAGATCGTTATACATTAAAGCAAGTTAAACTCCAATCAGATAATACTACTGAAATGAAAACTACTGCATGGGATAACAGTGATAATATTGCGGTATTCCCTAATGAAGCTACTATGAAGAGTGTTGTTAAAAGTGTTGTTCAGGATAAAAATGAAGCAGAAAGAATTATTAAAGCTCTAGTAGAGTTTTCTAAATAATTCTTAAGGAGACCTTTAATCAGGTCTTCTTTTTTTAGATTTAAATAGCTTTATAAAGACATATTATAATAGAGTATAGATATAATATATTTTATATAGGTTTTAATTTGGAGGAGATTTTAAATGGAAGATTTAAACAAGATTAATCAGGAAGAGTATCACAATAATCACAAGTTTTTAGCAGAACCACTTTTAGTACCAAATGCAAATAAGACTGACTCAAACCGACTGCAAATGTTTACATCACATATTAGTCAGTGTATTCCATTACAAGGCGCTGAACCACCTTTAGTATTTACTAACTTTGAAGATCAAGTTGGAAAGCATTCAACTGGTTATAAAATGTTAGAAGGTAATTACAAAATTATTGAAAAGATTGTTAAGAATAAGTTCAATTATGATTTAGTTATACTTAATCAAGATACTGGTGAATATGACATGGTATCTCGACATGAACATCATTGGTTAACAGAGCATTATGGATATAAATTCAATAATGAGGTTATTGATGGTCTTAAGAAAGGTCAAGAGATTAGTGGTAAGACAGTTCTTTATAAGAATAATAACTATGATGAAGAAATGAACTTCCAATATGGAGTTAATCTGAATGCAATCTATCTTGCATATGATAATAAAACTTATGAGGATGCTATCCCAATTTCAGAAAGCGCTGGAAAGAAACTATGTTCCCACTCAGTAAAGAAAGTAATGATCTCAGTAAATACCAACGATATTCTTGTGAATGTTTATGGTGATGAAGATAATTACAAGTGTTTCCCTGATATTGGTGAAGAAATTGATGAGCAAATTATCTTATCAAGAAGACGTATTAATTATGAGAAGTTATTATTTGAATTAAAGAATCTATCTGAAATTAGAGAATCCGATGATACGTTCTATTCAAGTGGACAAATTGTAGATATCAATATCTATAATAACCAAAGCTTAGAAGTTCTTGAAGATCAAGATTATAGTAAACAAATCTTGAAATATATTAGAAAGCAAAATGAATATTACAAAGGTATCGTAAGAGCATTAAAGAACATTGTAGAAGGTAAAGAAGAAAATAAAATTTCTCAAAACCTACTATATAACTACAACAGAGCTAAAATGATTCTTGATGAAGGAAATACTTTCACTTATCAAAATAATAAATTCGATAACTATATCATTGAGTTTAGTATTCTAGAAGATGAACCAGTTAAAGAAGGTAGTAAACTTACAGGACGTTATGGTAATAAAGGTATTATCTCTGAAAAAGGTAGTAATGAAGGTTCTGAATATCAAGAATTGAAATTCAAAGTATTACCAGATATTGAGATGCCAGTTATTGCTGAAGGTCCATTTAAAGGTCAAAGAGCTGAGATTGTTCTTAATCCTTTAGGTGTTTATAACCGTATGAATCCTTCTCAGATGATTGAGATGGAAATTAATTTCGTATCAAAATATATCAGAAAGAAAATGGAAGAAGATTTAGATAATGCAGTAGAGATTCTATTGGATTATGTAGGTATGATTAATAAAGAACAAGCACAACATCTAGAAGAATATCTAACACATGCTTCTGATGAAGAGTTCCAAGAAGCAATGATGGGATTCATTAACAATGGTATTCCAATTCATCAAGGTTCATTCTGGAATAATATTGGTATTGATGAGTTTAGAGAGATTTATAAGAAATACGACTTTGTAAAAGAGTTTAAATTCGAAGGTATTCATAATCCAATTATCATGGGTGAAATGTATATCATGCGTCTTAAACATGAAGCGATTAATAAATTCTCTGCTCGTTCAACAGGATTTAATGATCTTAAAGATTTACCATCTAAAGGTAAAGCATATAAAGAATACAAAGATATTCAATCTCGTACTCCAATCCGTTTTGGTAGTATGGAGGTAACAAACGCTGCTTTAGTAGGGGATGGAATTGATCCAATTAAGATTCTAATGGATTCTTATTCAACTAATATTGAAGACAGAACTGCTCTTACTGAAGAAATGGTTACTGGTAATCCGTTTGATATTCAATTTACGCCAACGCAAACAGAGTCTAATAATAGTAAGATCATTAGAGGACTATTCACATCATTAGGTCTTGAACTTGATAAAGGTGAAGACGAAGAAAAATAATTTAATTACACCATTAACTGTTAAATACGGTTAATGGTGTTCTATATAATATATAATTTATTGGAGGAATATACTATGAAAAAAGAATTACAAGATTTCTTATCAAGAGACAATGGAGATTTATTACATGAATTTAGATGGGGTAATAACGGTGCTGAATCATTTAGAGATTTCCTTAATCTTGTAAAAGAGGAAATTGAAATTAAAGAATTAGTTCCTGTTAAAAGTGATGTCGATGATAGTTTAACATTTAGAGAATTATGGAATGAGACTGGTAAAGAAATTGCAAATTATACAGATAGAGAAATGGCTACAGAATTAATGGATCAGAAGATAATTCTACAAGTGGTAGACCAAAATGGTTCAATTGTCAATGGTAATCTAAATTTATTTGTAGGATGGATTGAACAAGGTGGGGTTGTTCTTACAGGAAGATTAACAGATGAACCTCATTATGAAAATAATCGTCAATCTCTTAAAGAAACGCAAGATGAAGTAATTGTAGAACCATCTAAACCTGCAGTAATTACTAGAAAAGATATTGATAATCTTTTAAAAGAATCTAATAAAGAAATTAAAGATCTTGATCGTTTTACATTAACAGTGGCAAAACAAATGGAATTCCCTGATGAGAATGGTGGAGGAATTAATGGTCATATTAGATATAGATTTAAAGGTGAGAAGGAATTAAGATATTTAGAACCTGAGCAAGATTTATTAGAAACTTTTGACACTAAACTTGTTTGGTTTGGTAATACAACATGTAAAGAATTAATTAGATTATTTGAAGAAGATTTATGGAAAGAATTAATGGATTTAGGTGTTGAAGTTTATTGGTCTAATGAATATTATGGTGAAAATATTGATAGTAATCTAGAAATTTTAGACCCTAATGATTTAGATGAAATCTTCTACTTCAGTGAGGATTGGGATACTTGATTTTCCCAATCTCTTACATAATATATAATTTATAAAAGGATGGTAAAAATGGAAGAAATAATAAAAACAGTTATAAATATGAAAACGCTTAAAAATAAAGAACACTTAGATAAAAGTAAGGTTGAAGATATTGAAGAGGTTTTATTATTTGTAGCGAAACAAATGGCATTCCCTGACGAAGATCCTAAAGAGGGTGGCGGTGTTACAGGTTATATTGATATAATTCTTAAGGATGGTACTCACATTGATTACTTCTATAGATCATTTCAAGTTGTAGATCATTTTAATGCAAAACAAGTCTGGTTTGGTACAGCAACATTTAAAGAAATTAGAGGATTATTTGAAGAAGATTTATGGAATATACTAAAAGAAAATGATGCTAAAATTTATTGGAATAGTACTGGATATTTTGATTATAATACAGATGATGATAAAGAATTTAATTTTGATGAAGATTGGGATACTTAATTCTCAATTTCCTATATAATATATAATTTATAAAAAACTAACTTAAAAAGGGTGACTGACATGTTTGGAAAACAAAGCTATGGTAATGAATATTTGAGAGATATGAAAGAACTTAAAGAAGAAATGGAAAACCGTTTAATCACTAAATCTAGTATTGCATCAAGAAGAGGAGTTTCTTCAATTGCAGTACTTCATGACAGATTACGTAGAGGTATAATTTCATTAAACTTTACTGCAAATATTCCTGAAGGTGAAACATCTGTTTATGACTATATCGATAGCGCAATTGAGTTAAAAAGATTTAGTGCAATAGAAAAATCTATTGACACAAGAACTGATAACTTCACTATGACAGTGGAAAACCTATTAGAATATTTTAATGAAAATACAATCTTAATAGATTCTCGTATTAATAGCGGTCATATTAAATTAATATGTGAAATATTTGAAAGACATTATGATGCTAAATTTGATTATTCTATGGATACTAATTTTGAAGTAAAAGTATTTAAAGAAGGAAGTAACCAATAATGCATTTAACAGTAGATGAAATTAATAAATACTTTAAAAAAGATGAAGAAGTTCCAACTATTCTTATATTAGTAAATAATGGTAAAATGTTAAATGATGAAATTAAATCACTATTAGCTTTATCTGATTGCGGTTATCGACATGTAATCCAAAGCGAGGGTAACTTCTCTTGTATGATGTGTACCCATGATATTGAAATTAATGAAAAAGATGAGGATATTATTCGTTCCGCATTCTTTGGAGATATAGTCGAATTAGATGAAAATAGAAAGGTTCTAGTTTATCATCATGAATTAGGGGATAAACTTAATGAGAATCTAATATGAGGGGAATCATTATGAAAAAGATCTTAGCTAGTATATTAACGACATCATTAATTGTAGGATGTTCAACAACTGTAAAAAGTGAAGAGGAAGTATCATACTATAGTTCAATAAAACCTATTAATGATTACTATTATGTAGATAAAAGATCAGGATGTTTAATTGGTAGTTTTACTGGAAGAGCTGATTCAGGCATTGTTAATATATTTGGTCCAGATGGTAAACCTGTTGGATGTGATAAAGCAGGTGGAATGTCAATAGATGAATATTTTAAATTAAAGAGTTATTAAGGAGAATATATAATGAAGAAATTATTTACTATGTTCCTCACAAGTACTTTATTATTAAGTGCTTGTGGGGGAGATGATTCTGAAGAAAAACATGCTTTTAAAGTAATATCAAATGAGAATATTGGAAATTATACAATTCAAGAGTTAGAACAGATTGATTCAACTTGTAGATATATTAGAACTAGTGATAAAGGTATTACACCTAGTTTAGTACAACCAGAAACTTGTAAAATTAATTTATACAAACATCAATAATAATTAAACAAAGGGAGAGAATATATTATGTATAATCCGAGATCAAGTAGACAATCACAAAAGAAAATATCAGGTAAAAAAGATAGAGCTATTGAACCAAGTGGAAATTTCCTTAAAGTATTAAAGAGTAAAAATGGTTATATAGTAGATTTAAGCAATTATAGTTTATATCCATCATCTAATACTTATTACAAAATAAATGGAAATATTATTAGAGAAGAGGGTAAATATACATTAGATTTAGAACCTAAACCAGTTATTGAATTATGGGAGGTTACAAAGGCAAAATCTTTAATGAGATTAACTGATGAAATCACAATGGATGTTGAGACTTATGATGAAAGATTTGAGTATCTAAAGTCAAAACTTAAATATGATGGAGAAGTATCATATATGGATTCAGATGAGGAATTCTTAGAGTATAGAAAGCTTCTTAGATATAAACCTGAGTTTACTAAAGTTCATGTAAAAGTTTCTGATATCGAAATTGAAATTGTAAATATGATTGAAAGCCCTAATGAATATATTAAACCTATGAGACATTTAGGGAATAGTATTATGAGTATGAAAGCTTCTTATGCTAGACGTACACATATTTTAGCACTATTTAAAGAACTATTCGAAGCTAAAGGGTATTACAATTCAGATGAGCCTGGTACTAAAAAGACTAAGGATCAACCTTCTTATAAAATTTATAGTTATAGTTCTAATAATGAAATTAGCGTATATGCTAATGGTGGACAAATGTATAAGAGTAATGTAATGAGTTACTTCCAAGATGAGTATGATGTAGTAATGAAGAAATTTGAAGATGATAGAACAGAGATTGAAAGCATAATAAACGCGCATGTTCGTAAGAATAGAAAAATCCCTAATGCTGTTGAATTCCTTATTGATTTAAAGAATATTAAGAGAGATTTAGTTGAGTTTGAATCAGATCCTCGTAATCCAACATGTTCTGTAGTATCTTGTGGATTAGATGAATTAATTGAAAAAGTAGAGAAAATCTTGGAGGATTAAAATGTCTTTAATTAGAAAGATAGAATATTTAGATATTGATACTCTTAAAGGTGATATGAAAACAATTGTAAGTTATATTCTTGAAAAACACCTATTCAAATGGAATTTACTCTTATAGATAGATTTACATTAGAAGTAGATATTAGAAATGATTTAATACTTACTGTAAGAGTATTTGAAAATGGAAGACTTCATAGATGGTATATTTGTGACAGAGATATAATGGATATAGATGAAACAAATGTATATCAAACTGTTGATGATTTTAAGAGGTTCTTTGATGATTATTCAGAGAACCTTGACAATATGTATAATTTATTACAAAGACATGGACTATATGGAGGAATTTAATTATGAGATTTGTATGTGCTGATAGTAATATGGAACTTAATGTGGTATTGAGAGAAGATGTAATACTTGAAAAAGGTATGACATTCACTGATGTCGCTGGTGTTACAAGCAAAGTTGTAAGAATAGAAGATGATATTTGTTATATAAGACCTCTAATGGAAGCTACAAAATTTGAAGGGAATGACAAACCAATGAAATTTATAAATTATCATACTGAATTAGAAATGGATATCTATTTAAAACCTAATACACTGATTGAAATTGAAGAAAACTTTACTGATATGTCTGGAATGACATATGTTGTTAAGAAAATAATTGATGACAAATGTTATATTTCTCCAGTATTAAATCTAAATTCATTCAGAATTGTTAAGGTATTTGATTTGAATAGTAATTTACCAATTGAGATTAATAGTAGTGGCGCTTTAGTTGAATTAGCACACATCCAACCCCTTGAAACATTTAAAGATGGCAGTTTTAGATACAAAGTAAACCATATATCAATCCAAGATGGAGTAAGATGTATCTATGCAGAAGTTCTTCCAGCTACACCAGTTGCTAAGGATTTAGATAATTTACAAGAAACAGTAACTACTCAAATTAAAAAGGAGTCTAAAGGAAGAGCAGAATCTTTAAGAGAGGAAATAGAATCAACACAAAAGAAATTAGAACGTCTTAAGTTTGAATTAGAGCAAGCAGAAGTCTTTGAAAACTTTGATGCTAATGGTTTATGGAAAGTTAAATCAAATACATTTAGAGATAAGTTCTTTGAAGGAAATATTTTAGACATTGCTCGACATTTGAGAGAGAATGTATTCCATATGGATGATTCTCTTATTGAATTTGAAAAAGTTGATTTTGTAAAGGTCGGTAAGGACAATACTTATACAGATGAAAAATCAATAAAAATTATTGTAGGTTATGATAAAGAGAAAAATACATTCGTTAGCGGTAATGATAAAATGATAGAAGTATTAGAAGAATATAATACCGATGAGTCATTTAGATTTGTTGATTATGGAAAACCTATAATAAAAGTTTCATGGGGAAAAGAAAATAAAAACAATAAAAAACAAGGAGATAAATTAGAATATGTAAGTAAGGAAGATGTTGAAGAAAGAATAAAGGCTGGTAAAAAAGCCAATGACTCTGAAGATGTAAACTTCTAAACTATTTATTATACTACATATGAAGGAGAGGAAATAAATGTCGGTACAAGATGAAATTAAAGTATTGGAAGAAGAAATAAGGAATGCTGAACTTGCTACATCTGAGAAAAAAGATTTACTAGCTAGTAAAAAACAGAGATTATTAGTAGATGAAATACTTGCTGAAAGTCATTTTAATATGGAAGGTAGCTTTGCAGTATATACAGCTTCACCTTATAAGACAAGTGAATTTCTAGGAAATCATACTGGAAAGATACTTGATATTGCAAGAGTATTAGGTAAAATTCCTAATACTAAAGAATTACGTTTCATACCTTTAACGGAAAAAGAAAATATAGATTCTAATATTAAAAATAAAGTTAAAATAGAAATAACTCATCATCTTAAATTAACTGAACAAGCTTCTGCAGTGTATCATTCTCTTAAAGATAATGAAAAGGTATCTGTTGATAATGTTAGAAAAGAAATAACATTTGAATGGGTAGATAATAAAGAATACATTTATCCAGAAGATGAAAAATTAACTATTTATGCAGTAAAGTAATATAAAGTGAGGGATTCATTATGGCTGACGTTAAATATGAAATTGTACAGAAATTAAAAGTATTATCAGAAGGAAGAAATGGTTGGACTAAAGAGGTAAACATTGTTAAATGGGGTAATGGTAAACCTAAACTAGATATCCGTTTATGGAATCATGATGAAGATAAAATTGGTAAAGGTGTAAGTCTTGATTATGATGAAAAAGAATTCTTATTAGATACTATTGATGGACTTGACTTTTAATTAATAAATAAAGGAGTGAGATTATTATCTTACTTCTTTATTTTTTTTTTTATTTAATTTTAGATCCAACATATTTATGAAAATGAAAATAAATATATATCATAATTCTGTATTTATAATATATAATGTATAAAGGAGTTTTTATTATGACAAATATGGATTTTAAATTAGCTAAGACAATATTGGAGAAGAAGAAATTAACCAAGAAAGATATTGAAGGAGTTAAAGGTTTCTTAGAATTTTGTTCACATCACTATTACAATACTGATTCTCTAGTTATATCTGATACAGATTACGATACTCTATATAATATGTATAAATTAAAAACTGGTGATATTATTGTTGGAGCTGAACCTGATTTAAATAAAGGTACTGCTTCTGTTGCACATAGTTATGAAGAACTTGTAGGAACACTACATAAGTGTCAGAATATTGGTGATTTAAGAGAATGGTTATCTAAAATTATTAATAAATATGGAACTATTACTATTTGTATTACTCTTAAATTTGATGGCAATAGTGTTGTAATTGAATATAATAATGGTAACGCTAAGCAAGCTCTTACTCGTGGTAAGAATGGTAAAGGTGTTGATTTAACATACATCTTTAAAGATCATAAGATTAAAAGTAAAGAAAACGTTGGTATTAAATATGAAGTAGTAGTAAGCTTTGAAGATTTTAAGAAATTAATTGATGATACTGGAATTGCTTATGTTAATCCTCGTTCCCTAATATCAGGTCTTTTAGGTAAAAATGAAGCTTATGACTTTGTTAAATACATGACTCTAGTTCCATTATGGGTTAAACATGAAGACGGTGTTATGGAAAAAGAAGAACAGCTAGAGTTTATTGAGGAGAACTTCGGTGAAGAGTCTGCTTTATTTGAACATGCTTTAATTGTTACAGCAGATAATATTGATGATGCTATGGAAGAAATTGAAGCTTTCTACAACAATATTATTGATATGCGTCAGGATTTAAATTTCATGATTGATGGTCTAGTAATTGATGTTATGGAAGAGGATATTAAAGATGAGTTAGGATCAGTTCAAAATGAACCTAAATGGGCTACTGCATTAAAGTTCCCTTATCTACAAGAAACTACTCAAGTAGAACGTATGGACTTTACAATGGGTGATACAGGTATTATTACTCCTAGAGTATGGTTTAAACCTGTTAAATTCTTTAACTCTACACATCAAAAGCAATCATTAAATAATTATAAACGATTCAAAGAACTTGGATTAGGTGTAGGTAGTGATATTCTTGTATCATACTCTAATGATTGTTTAACATATGTTGAACGATTAGATAATGAAAAGAATAAGAATATTGAACCAATTAAATTCCCTGATAAGTGTCCTGTATGTAATCATTCTATTGAAATCAATGAGAATGAAACATTTGCTTATTGTGTTAATAATGAATGTAATGGTAAAGTAGTTGGTAGAATACAGAACTATCTAGTTAAAATGGATATCAAAGGTATTAAAGAGGCTACTATTCAAAGATTAAAGGATGCAGGATTAATTAAACATATTGAAGATCTTTATACAATTGATTATGAAGAAGTATCTAATGTAGAAGGTCTAGGTAAGACTATTGCTAAAAATATGAAGAAAGCTTTAGATTCTAAAGTACCTTATGATTATGAGATTCTAGGTTCTCTAGGTATTGAAAATATCTCTCTAGATACTGCTAAATTAATCTGTACTGAATTTAGTTTAATGGAAGTATTAGAAATGCATAGAGGTAAAGAATTATTCAATAAAATCGTAGCTATGAAAGGTTTCTCAGAAATCATGGCTAATCATTTAATTAAGGGATTAGAATCTAATAGCGAGACAATACTATTCTTAATGGAACAACTTAGCTTTAAAGAGTATAAATCAGAATTATCTCAGAACCAAGATGATGTAGTATACAATATCGTATTTACTGGATTCAGAGATAAAGATGTTAAGAAGAACTTAGAGTTAAGAGGTCATAAAATTAGCTCTGGTGTTTCTAAGAAAACTGATTTAGTTGTAGCTTCTAATCCTTCTGAAGGTGGTTCTAAATTGAATAAAGCTAGAGAATTAGGAATTGAAATTCTTTCAGTTCAAGACTTTAAAGACCGCTTCAGTGTTTAATTTAATTAAAAGTAAAGTGTACTATTAAGTATGCTTTACTTTTTTTTGTCTATTTTTATAACAATTTAATATTCATTATATCATATTTTAAGGAGGGATATATGTGAATATTTTAGGTACTAGTCAAATAAGTGCTGAAAGACTAACAGAATATGTTAGACGTAACAATCCTTCCTTTGATGGGGAAATTGCAAAAGCCTTCATTGAAGTCGGTTCTGTTTATGGAATCCGTGGCGATTTAGCTATGTGTCAATCTATCGTTGAGACTGATTGGTTTAGATTCGGTAATGGAACAGCAGTTACACCAGACCAACATAACTATTGCGGTTTAGGTGTATTGACTAAAGGAATGAAAGGTCATTCGTTTCCAACTATCAAAGATGGTGTAAGAGCACAATTACAACATTTATATGCTTATGCTTCTACAAAACCATTACCATCTGGTGAACAATTAATTGATCCTCGTTTTACTTATGTAGAAAGAGGTATTGCACCTACATGGAATGATTTAGGTGGAAGATGGGCGGCAGATAAAAAGTATGGTGACATCATTAATGGTGTTTATCAGCCTTTAGTATCTTCTGAAAACATTGATAAAGGAGTTGTAACAAAAATGGCTAAAGTAGTTATTGATGCAGGACATGGTGGAAAAGATAGCGGTTGTGTATCTCCTGACCAAACAATGATGGAGAAAAATATCGTACTTGCTATTGCTCTTAAAATGAGAGACATTCTTGTAGCAGAATATCCTGGTATTGAAGTTAAATTAATTCGTGATAATGACGTATTCTATGAATTAAGTCAACGTGCTCGTATTGCTAATGCATGGGGTGCAGATATCTTTATCAGTATCCACTGTAATGGTGGTGGTGGTTTTGGTTTCGAAAGCTACCGTATGAAAGGTCAAAGCGATGCTAAAACAATGAAACTTCAAGGATGCATGCATGATGCTTTAATGGAGTTCTACGGTAAATCTAACCGTAAAGATCGTGGACAAAGAGATGCTAACTATGCTGTATTACGTGAAACTAATATGACAGCATGCTTAACTGAAAACTTATTCATGGATGATCCAAATAACGAAATTAAGAAATTCCAAGATCCTAACTATGTGTATGGCGTTGCTAATGCACATGCTGTTGGTGTAGCTAGATACTTCGGTATTGCTTCTAATGGCAACAAACCTAATGTATCAGTTCCTTCTAATGGTGAAGAAATCGGTACTTTAACTGTAACTGGTGATAATGTTCGTATCCGTTCTGGTGCTGGAACTAATTATGACGTAGCAGGTAAATTAGGTAATTCTGCAACTCGTAAAGTATTTGCAGAAGTAAATGGTTGGTTAAAAATTAATGAAGGATTCGTATTCTACGATTCTAGTTATATTCGTTTTGACCGTAAACCTAAACCTACTCCAAAACCTGAAGGTGGTTCTGGTGAAACATTCTTACGTGTAATTGCAGGTTCTTATACTGATCGTGATAATGCTAACGAAACTATCCGTCAATTAAAATCTTACGGAATCGATGCATTCTTAGTACCATTTGAAAAAGATGGAACTAACTATTTACGAGTAGTAGCAGGCTCTTATAAAGAACGTGCAAATGCTGAAGAAATGGTGAGAGAATTAGCTAGTCACGGAATTCAAGGATTCTTAGTAGCTTTCACTAAATAATTAAAAAAGTCTAATAGATGGTATTTTTATACCATCTATTAGACAAAATTTATTATAAATATATATTATTTATTTGAGGGTATGTATTTAATTTATAGAGAGAAGTTTTATTTTTTTACATGCCGTTTATCATATATAATATAAATTTATAATAAAAAAGAGTGTGGGAGGAATATTAATGAATCTTAATTTTGAAAGTATTTTGGTCGTTGTGGCACTTTTTGCGGTAGTTACTGTTTTTAATTGGATTATAACTAATAAAAAGATTAAAGATAACTTCTATAAGTTTAATACAGGTGAGGAAAAGCCAAGAAGCTTTAAAAACCAGACTAAGAAATTAGTTGAAGATTGTGTTGAATATGTATTAGAAGACCGTATTAAAGTGCTAAAGAAAGAAAATGTAACACAACGACAAGATATTTCAGAATTAAAGATAGAAAAAGAGAATTTATTTGATCAATTAACGACTGTTAATAAGTCTTTATCATATATAAAAAAGAGTAATGATAGTTTATCTGAAAAGGTTGATACCTTGCAGAGTGAAAATAGAGGATTTAAAATTAAGATAAAAGTATTAGAAGGTACTATGAAGACTCTAACACGAGAAAATAAAACCCTCATGGAAGAATTAGGCGAAATAAAACAACTTGTAACTGGTGTTCTTGATAAGAATAATAATCTTGAGACTGAGAACCAACAACTTAGAGAAACTAACACGAAAGTCATCAGCTTAAATAAAGAGCTTAAATCCGAGGTTGGCGAATTAAGAAGCGCTTTGAATAAAGCTAATATAAATTAATATAAAAAAGTCTAAAGACTGCTCTATAATAGAACAATCTTTAGACTACGTGCAATATATAACTTGGAGGATTATTACCACAACTAATAAATTGTTTAATTTAGAAATAGCAGTTTATTCCACTTTCCAAAATTTTTATATAATAAAAGGCGCACAGGAGATTTTTATATAGATATATGGACTTTTTAAAATAGATAGAATATACAAATTTGTGTATTAATTTTGGTGTAAGATTAATAAACAAAACAAGAGATATAGAAATACCTCCTTTTTTTTTTATTGCGATTTTAAATATATATTATTTATTTGAAAGAGCAAATTAATTAGGAGGTATTAACCAATGTTAAGAGAATTTTTAAATGCACTAAGAAAAGAAGATGTGGACTTTAATGTAAGAGTTAAGACAATGCAAGCAACTGTTAATGGTGATGGCATTGGAGTAATGATTAGAAATCCAGATGATGTGGAGGCTGAAAATAACGTTATTGAAAGTAAAGAAGAAGTAAAGAAACTTAAATAACAGCTATTATCACCCCACATTATAATTTATAAGAGACTACCTTGTATTATTGAGGTAGTCTGATTATTATTTATTTAGGGGGTATATCATTGGGTAAAATGTTTTTAAAAGAAAATCAATTGATTAATGTAAGTTCAGGTTATGTATTAAATGCTACATTTATTAATTTTAATTCCTTACCTGATTACATAAAAGAAGAATATTATAGAGAATCCGTTGGATTTACATTCTATTCCAAAGGAATTTTAAAGCATATACACAAGGCAATAAATCCTAAATGGATCAAGTTTAAGGTTTCAGGGGAAAGTAAATACAATTATCTACCTAGATCAGTCTTCTTAAAGAGTATTACATTTAAGTAATTGATTGAAAACTTTTACTATCATTATTTTATTTATATAATATAATTTATAAGAACAAATAGTTAAAAGGGTTTCAAGGAGGAGTTTAACGTGTTAGCAGTATTATCAAGTGAATTAAACAAAGCTTATGAGGTAACTGAAAAGATTCTAGTAGGTATTAATACCATTAGGAAGAGTGGACAAACGAATATGGCTGATATTGTAACTGTACAATATTTAGCTGATAAGATGAATAACTATAGTTTAGTTATCTGGCTACATGAACATAAGCACCATTATACAAACGTTCTAGAAGAGGTTGATTGGGATCAAGTGGAAGTGAATGATGACTGTTTATATATGATTTCAAGAATTTAGCGAGTAAAGGAAGTACTACCAAAATTAATTGGTAGTACTTCTTTTTTTTTTATTCGTTTGATTGACAGGAAACGAAAATTAAATAATTTGACTTGTTCACTTCTTTTGTATTGTAAAAAAGTAAAAAGAATAGAAATCATACATCACAACATTCGAGCTTATAGACTGGGTAGATACTTATAAGTTCAAAAAAGAAAAATAATGGCTGTACCGTCGGTTAGCACAAAAAGCATTAAACATGCTTCATTAAGTATTAAGTTATCAAAGGTTTTTATATGTATAAAAAATTAACCCGTAAAACTACTATTATACAATATCTTTAGGGGAGACTAAAAATAGACTTCATTAAGTATCTAAGAATTTATTATTATATTCAATATGTATTATTGACTCATTTACATAGATTCCTTAATGACATTCTTTTACTGTATATCAATGTTTAAAGTCCAAGGGACTAACTTAATTGTTTGTGTATTAGGTGGTATTGATATACGTCTGTAAAACTGTATAATATTAATAATTTAGATTAATCTTTTAATACCCAAAATAATAGGTTTGAAGAGGGATGACTAGTCCCTCTCCTGTGTCTTTAGTAACTTGGAGGTAACTAAAACTAACACGTTTAACTGCAAATCCCCGAAAGAGTATCATGGTTGACCAAGACAGGACTCGAACCCATATATAGTTCCTAAGAACTATGTTTTACCATCATTAAACTACTTAGCCATGTTCGAAGGGAAAATTAATTCCCTTCAATCGTCCGATTTACACAAAATTATTCCACTGGAAGGGTGGAAAAGGAATTACCAAACTGGTTCAGGATTTGGCTGTACCTTAGAATTCTTCAATATACCTTTAAAAGACCTGTTGTTCTATGAAAGAGGTATACACCAGATTACCGGTAGTCCCATTGAGATTCGAACTCAAGACAGTATATTACTATACTAGCTTTACCAATTAAGTTATAGGACTAGGGGTGAAGAGTATTTCCAAGTCATACTCTTCGAATTTCTTACATGAGAATTTGGGTTTCACATTATGACAAAAGTATAAAACAAAAGTAGTAAATTACCACGATTATATTTTTGTTCTTTTCCAAAAATATGTTTTTAAAATTAAAAAAATGAAAGTGGTTTTAGAAGGTCTTTATAGGATTCGAACCTATTACTTAATCTATACATGATTATGTTTTAACCAATTAAACTATCAGACCATAATATAAAAAGAAGGATTATATTTCAAATCCTTCTTTGATCATTAATTACTTATTAAGTTCAGCCTTGAATTTAGGGAAGAACTTCATAGAGATACGACGAGAAGCCGCTACTGGTACATCTGCACCTGTATGTGGGTTACGTCCTGTATAAGCATCACGACGTTTAACTGTCATTGTACCGATACCAGGAAGTGTAGCTTTTGTTTCTTCATCAGCATTTAATTCTTCTTTAAGAATATCTGCTAAGTGATTGTAGAAACCTTCAGCTTCTTTCTTTTTCATTCCTGTACGTTCTGCTAATTCGTTAAATAATTGATCTTGAGTCATTTTAAATAACTTCCTTTCTAAAGTAAAATTTAATATAAAGTAAATTGATTATAAATTTGTTTTATATCTCAAGGTAATTTTTTTATCCTTAAAAAAACCTTTCTGAGATATGAGAAAATATGAATTATATTTATGTTATATTTTCAAAAGTGAATTTTTAACTTTTTGAAAATTATAATACATTAAATATAAATTTAGAACTTGAGATTTAATAAAATCAATAAAATAATCTGAATTACATGTAAGAATTGATCTAATAATAGACCTTCTTTTAATGGATCTAATTTTGAATATATACATAATTTATTAGCTTTAGCATAATCCAATATTGCATGAACTAAGAATAAGAATATTACATCAAGAATATCAATATCGTATCCAATATATGAAGCTGTAATAGCAATAACTCCTGTCCATATACCTGCATGTGCAAACAATGCCATTGGATTCTTACCTTTGTTTAATGCTAAGAAATCACCTTGTAATGGATAATCAGCTAATAAGTGAGCAAATAATAGTATTAAGAAATCCATAATCATATTATTCAATCCCCCTTTATATAATTATTTAATTAATTATTTTATTTTTTCTTATACAATAATTATTAAAACCAAAATTATCATATCAAATATTATAATTTTATTTAAGAATAAAAACCTTATGTAACAAAAATAATATTGGGAAAATAATATCATAATACAAGAATGATTATAATATTTATAAAACCATTAAAAATGTTATAATATAGTATATAAATATATATTATAATTATGGGTATTATGAGTTATTTATATTTATAATTTATTTTAAGGAGTTGTTATATAATGCCTTATGTTGGTTTTAGTTATGTAAAACTAATTAGATCAGAAGTTAGATTTAATCAAGATGTAGTAAAGAGAAGAATTCGTGCTTTAAAGGATTCTTTAGAGGAATCAAAAGAAAAAGAAAGTGTTATGAATAAAATGGAAAATAATATCATAACGGAAATATCCTTCTATGAAAGAGAGTTAGAAATTTTAGAAAAGGTCGAAAAACTATTAGAAGGAGAAATTCAATATGTTTAGTTACATTGATCATGCAGTAGCGGAGATTATTTTTACAAGAACATTAGCAAAGAATAAGATATCTAATTTACAGGAGAAATTGGATACTGATGAGAGTTTAACAGAATCTAGAAGAAATGAAATTAAAGAAGAAATTGCATTCTATACTGAAGAAGTAAATCGTCTAAAGAAAGCAATCAACAGTATATCAATATAATTTATAATGAAAGCAACGGAGGGAATATACTATGTCAGTAGCAAAATTTATAAAATCATACCAATTAAGCAATCCAGAGAAATTTAATGAGGATCTTATTAATCTAAAGAAGAATGAAGACATTACAATGTATATTAGTGATGTATGTAAGTCATTAGAGATTATTGAATATATTGAGTTCTTAGGTTGTGAGTATCAAGAGATGAATAAAGTTTACAAGAATACTTCAGCTTCTAAAGAGATTGATATAGAAGAAAGTAGATTAGTTAATCTTGTAATGAGATTCAGAATTTCCAAAGATGGTGAGGAAGAAATTATTGAAAAGAAATTATTCTTCCCAGAATTAATTGATGGACAATACTTCATTATCAATGGAAATAGATTCTTCCCAGTGTTCCAATTAGTTGACTCAGGAACATACAAAACTTCTAAGGCTGTAACAATAAAAACTATTTTAATGCCTATTAGTGCTAGGGAAGATAAGAAAGGAAAGTTTGAAGATATGGATGGTAATTCATATACTTCTAAGATACTTAACTTAAATACATTCAAAGGAAAGCTAAACTTATTCTTATATTATTATGCTAAGTTTGGTTTTGATAAATCTCTTAATTACTTCGGCTTAGACCAATATATTTCTGTAACTGAAGAAAAAGATGAAGACTCTGACATAACATTCTCTATTAATAAGAACCTATTTATAAATGTATTTGATAGCGAAACTTTAGACGATCCTAATACTAGAATTTTAATATTTACCTTTATGAAAAGCTTACCACAAAGAATTAATAATAAGAAAATCCAAGACCATGAGTATTGGATTAAGAAGTTAGGTTCTAACTTTACTAAGAATAATTCAAATCAACATCAAAAAGGTTTATCTATATTAGCTTCATTTGAAAGATTATTAGATGAAACTACAAAGAGATACCTAAGAATATCCAATAAAGATAAAAGCGATATTTATAGTATTGTAAGATGGATGGCTAGTAACTATTCAATTCTATATAAACAAGATAACATGGACTTAGCTAATAAACGATTACGTTTATATGAGTACCTAATTTATCCATTAGTTATGAAATTCTCAACTAGTATTTATCGTATTCAAAACTCAAGAAATGTTACTATGCAACAGCTAAAATCAATGTTTAATATACAGCAAGGATTCTTAGTAAAAGCATTAGTATCAAATGAACTTATCCGATATTCAAACGCTGTTAATAGTATAGATTTATTTACAAGTATTCTTAAAGGAACAATGTCTGGACCACAAAGTCAAATGAGTGGAGGTAATACAATTAATGTACGCTATAGAGGTATTCATTCATCTTATTTAGGAAGATTCGACTTATGTGCAACAGCCGCTTCAGATCCTGGTGTTTCATTTACCCTTACACCGTTCTGTGATATTTATGAAAACATGCACTTTACAAAAGAACCGTCATATGCGGAATTTATAGACTTAGAAGATACCATTGAGGAGGAAGATTTGACATGAAAGTAAACGTATTGATTCTTGAAACAAAATCTAATAGCTTTTTATTTCCTAAGAAAGAGACATTTGAGTTATATTACAATGTAGAGGAAAATCGTTTATACTATAAAGATAAATCTAAGGAACAACCAACGAAGAGAGACTTAATTGGATCTCTTCAAATATTTAAGGATGTTAAGAAACGTGCATTAGATTTTAATTTTGATATTAAAGTAGCCCATGACGATGTTATTAATTTTGCGAATAGAATCATCGGTATGGGATATAATCAAGTAGTTTATGGGACAGTTAAAAAGAGTTCAGATGAGCTATTTGATGTGTTACATTCCATTACTGGAAAACGTTATATGGAGAATAATATTAGTAGAGAAAAGATTTCTACTAATACAATGAGACCATTATTACTTGAAGAGAAATAAATAAAAGCATATACATTACCTTAATTGGTAGTGTATATGCTTTCTTATTATATTACGAAAATTTTTTTCCTATGTGGATTCTTAATTACTGAACTTTTAAATGTTTCTATTAATTCTTCCTTTTTATCAGAAGCGTTTTGTAAATCATCTATAAATAGTTCAATATCACCGTAGGTAGTTCTTAGATTAGCAAATCTATGACGAATTTGATATAATGCTTCCTGAGTATCAAGTAATGCTAGTTTTAAGAACTGATCTTGAAGATTTACTGGTATAGTACCGAAATGTTCAGGATGAACACAATTCAGTATAATCGTTAAACTATTAACATCAGTTCCACTAGGCATGATTTCAACTTTATTAGGATATATAAAACGATGAGTAATTGGATTCTGTACCATTGATTGGATATCAGCCATTAATTGACTTCCAATTGGATCTTCATAATTCGAAGAGATTCTAGGAATAAGTCTACCATTATCAATAGCAGTATTATAACCACCATTACTAATTATACGGTTAACATTTATTATTTCGAATTCACTCTTAATATAATAAAGACCTCTCTCACCTTCAATACCATCTTCACGAGTTAATTTAATTTTCTCTTGGAATGGGAAGTATTTACTAAATACAGGAAGAGTTTCATCCCTTATATTATCCATCATTTCTTCAGCATCTAATTCTAATTCATTAAACTTAAAACCTAATTTTTTTTCTACGTTCCGAAGAACTTTAGTTGGTGATAACAATATAATCCCTCCTTTATATTAGAAGAGTCTCATATACTCGTCTAATTCAGTAGATACGAAGTCTTCTAATTTAACTTTAAGGATGTCTCCACCTTCACGAATACTTAACATTTTGTCTTTAGCTACAAATAAATTAGAACCGTCTTTTTTAATTTCAAATCCAGCCGCTTCTGCAAGCTCTTGAACGTTCTTACTAGATTCAGCAATATAAGAGAATAACTCATTCATATTAGCAGGGGTAATTTTACCTTCTGTTAAAATTTTCTCATTTACTTGAGCACTTTCTTGGATGATTTTCTCCATATAAGCATTAGCATGAGAGGGGAATACTACCCAGTCATAACAGATGATCATAAGCGGTCCTTCAATTAAAGTAATGTCTCCACGACGTTTTGCCGCTCCACCAATACCACGCATAGAGAAAGATACTTCTGAACCTTGACGAATAAGACCTTGGAAGTCTTTACCGCAAGCAGTGTTAGCACTTTCTACCATACCTTTAACTAAATTACCTTCAAATTTAAGGTCTGTAATAATATGAGAAATACGTGTTTGATCAATATAAGTTTGACGTCTAAGGTCAGCATCATGGTCATCAGAAGCTAATGGATGTCCTGCTTCTCCATAGAAAGTCTTTCTTTTTAATTTCTCTTGGATTTGTGGAGTTTTTAATGCTCCAAATAATCCACCTCGATCATAACGACGTTTATTGCGGTTATCCGCTTCTGCTTCTTGAAGAATAGTTTCTACTACTGTTACATCTGCTTTATCTGAAACAATTTTAGGTTTAGCTGAATATGCTGATTCAGTGATAATAAAACCATCTAATTTTTCCATAAAATATCATTCCTTTCAAGATATTTAATACAATTATTTATATTAGAATGTTTAACAATTTATTATAAGAATATATGAAAGCGGTGATAATATGAAGACTTTTTTTCTAGATGAAGACGTTTTCGAGGAATATAGTCTTAATGTATTTTTGGAAGCCGAGAAAGTTAAAAAGGAACTAGAAAAAGATTCTACTAAAGATGGTAAGAAAGTAAAGGTTGACCCTAAGGTGGCTAAAGAGAAAGGTAAGAAGGTACTGGATTTAATTAAATCTATCTATACTATGAAAGAAGATGAATTACTGAAAACTTCTACTATAAGTCGCCTTATTAAAGTTACAGTAAGAGCTTCATTAATATATGGAGTATTCTTGATTAATCCTTTAGCTGGAGTTATTACTTATTATACTGACCGTTATCTTAAACAGAAGGTATCAGCAGAGCAGAGAACTAAGCTTTTAAAAGTATACACTGATAAGTTAGAGTTTGTTAAACATCAGTTAGAAAAGGTAGAAGATGATAAAGAAAGATACAAACTTATTAAAATACGTTCAACTTTAGAAGCTAATATTAAAAAGATTAAAGTTTATAAATCTGAAGAAAAAGATGAACAGCATGAATAGGAGGTTAGATAATGAATTACTTTGAGACACTTCTTTTAGAAGCTGATAACGAAACTACTTCTGACGATATTCATGATAAAATGGATGAGGTTGAAAGTGATGTTGAAGACATTTCAGATGATGGTAAAGACAATGATTCAAACGAACAGCATACAGGTAATGATGAAGGTGACGAATCTTCTGATGATGATTCAAATGGTCTTGATACTGGTGGAGATGATACTGAAACTTCTTCAGGAGATGGAGAAGAAACTGGTGATGGTACTGATGGAGATACTAACACTCAAATGACACCAGATGATGTTGATAAGCCTGAAATAGCTAGAAAGCTTATGTTCTTTGATGATTATTCTAGATTATCTGAGTTATGTAATAATTTTATTGATCAAGTAAATCTTCATAAGCAATATATAGAATATGATGATATTCCAGATGATGAACAAATGAAAGTTATCAATTATATATTGGAAAATGTATCCGATATTAAGTCTAAGATTGATTATATTTTAACTAAAGAAATTAAGAATATTGATAACTCGAAGCTAGAAATTATATTCGATGCATTCAAGCAAAAATTCGATATTTTGATTCAATCGTTTAAACAAATAAATAAGCAAGAGTGAATATATAGTTTTTATGATTAATTTTTTTAAACAAAAAATTATATATTTTCTATAGTTTATTTCATAACAAAATAATTAATAATAATTTTATGAAGGAGAGTAGTTAAATTATGGTTGTACAATACAAACAAACATTAACTAAGTCAGTAAATGATGAATTCAGTACTGTGCTTAAAGAAGCTAATGATTTCTTCAAACAGAAGTATCAAGTAAATATTCTTGGTGAAGGTATTAAAGAGGTTATCTCTAATAGCTCACAATACAACTCTTATGTAGATTACTTTACAGAAGATTTAGATGCAACTGATCAAGAGACAGTTCGTGTTCTAATGGAAAACGCTCGTATGAATATTATCCGTGAGTCGAATTTAGGCGGAATCGCTCCTATTTCTTCTTTCACTGTACCAATTATTCGTAAAATGTGGGCAAAAATTGCTCTTAAATATGCAATTCCAACTGAACCAGTAAATGCACCAGCATTCACAGTTCCATTCTCTAAACCTTTCGTTCAATTACCAACAGGTGAACGTAAGTATTTACCAGAAGGAATGCGTGATCCTGCAAATACTTTAGCTGAGAAAAAACGCTTAACTAAAGACCTTATCGCATTACCTGCTATGGCAGTAGATCTTTTAGGACCAGTTGGTTCTTCTATCGCTACAGGTGATTCAATTGATACTAAGTTCATCATTGATCGTGTTTCAATTGAAGCTAAAGATAAAGATGGTGCAAATCCAGAAGTTAAAGAAGTAGTAGTTAACATCAAAGCTGACCTTAACCGTCGTCTATATGGTGAAGTTTCTGCTAAACATACTGATGGTACTGTTACTGAAGATGTAGTAATGGGTGGAGTAGACTTAGCAAAAGGTACTCTTACTTTAACATCTCTTAAACAAACTGTTAAAGGTGTTAAAATTTTAGGTTGGGTTTCTTCTGAAGCTCACAACACTGCTACAAACGTTAGCTTCGAGTTAACTAAACGTGAAATCGAAATTCCAACTGGCGAACACATTGAGGCTTCTCTGCCACTTGAGTTCTTACAAGATGCTATGGCTCTTTATAACATCGATGGTGCGTCAGAGGTTATTGACATCATGTCAAATCTTAACTCATTAAAAGTTGACCAAGAGATCTTAATGTTCTTAGATAAAGCTTACGAAGGTACTGGTGGTACTTATCATGCTAAATTCGACGTGCATCCTGCTCCTCAATTTGCTGGTAATCCACAAGATTGGTTAACTGAAATCCGTCGTGTTATCAACTTCTTAGCTAAGAAAATGAAAAACGACACTTACTACTACCAAGGATACTTTGTGATTATTGGTAACCCATTAGACACAATGTTAATTCCAAACGTGTCTTGGTCATTCAATAACGTTTCTGACACTCAAAACGGTGTTGAGGTAGAATACAGCATTGGTGCTATGTCTGGATCTGATCGTTTCAATATCATTTCTTCTGACATTATTCCACAAGGAAAATTAACGATCTTCTTCTGTCCAAGTACAGATAAGTTCAAGACTTTTGCTTACTACCCTTACACATTCAACGTAGTAAATAACTACTTGAATACTCAGAAACAAAACGTACCAAGTGTAATGATGACAAAACGTCATACACTTGAAGAGTTCACTCCATTAATTGGTAAGATTGATATCTTAAACAACGATGGTACTTTAACTCGACCATACTAAAATTAAAAACCAATCAGGCATAATAGTCTGATTGGTTTTTATATATAATAATTTTTAGAAAGGTTGTCATTTATGAAGGGTAAATTTAATGCTAACAGTTTAGAAGAAAAGAGACTTCTATTAGAAGAAGTATATAGTGTGAACGACTTAAGTACGATTGATACTCTATTTCAACAAATATTAGATAGATATGTAGTTGAAAATACCACTGCATATTCTTTAAAAGGCATTCAACGTTATAAAAACATAAAGGATGTTCATGATAAGAAGTTTGAAAGCATGCTTATTAAGATTGAAAAGATTCTTGACAAGACATTTAATCTTAAAAGCCGTATTGCAGTAGATATCAGTCGTCCTAATAGTCTTTCATACGGTGCGTGCATATTCCTTACTAAAGAGGAAGCTAAAGGTATAGCTGAAGAAGCTATTAAAGATAAAGAAACTGGATATAAATTTATTAAACGAAGAGAAGCTAATATGTACATTGAAGAAGGCTTCTTGAAGTTATGTAAATTTAGAGGTCTTACTGGAAGACACATCACTGCTGTAATCCTCCATGAAATCGGACATAAGGTCTACTTACCAGTACAGAAAAAGTTGAATGCTGAAGGAAAAATTATAGAATTAGTTATAGCAGGTATTAGTATCCCTAGTACTATACTAAGTCTTATTTCACCAATTCCAGCAATCGCTGCTCTTATCATGGTATCTTATGTTTACTCTTCAACATTAGTATCTATTCGCTATTATTCAAAATCAGAAGCTTGGAGTGATAAGTTTGCTGTTAAATATGGTTATGGTAAAGAAATCTATGAGACAATGGCTGAGTTTGAAATGGTCATGTCAGGCAAGATTAAAAAAGATAAAAACATCTTTACATGGATTTCAAACCAATTTAGTGCTACTTATCTAAGACGTCAACTCATTAAACGAGAGTTGATTAAAGAGATGAACGATCCTGAGAACGGTGAGGAAATGAGAAAAGCTATAAAAGAAATTTTAAAACAAATAGATAATATAGAAAAATAAAGGAAGGGGTGTACTAAGATGGTTTATCAATATAATACCACAAACGTAAGTTTCTTAAAAATGTTTAAAGAACTTAAAGATATGGGTATACAAAATAATAAATTCTTCTTAGCCCTTTATGATTCTAACTTATTAGATGTCGATCCACATGATCCTAATCTTTCATTAGAAATGCAAGTAAGGATTCTTAAAGAATGTCGTATTAATGTATGGTACTACTTAAGAGAAGTTATAAGAATACCAGTGCCAGGTGGTCATACACCTTATTTACTTCATAGAGGTAACTTAGCGCAAACATTCTGTATGAACTTAAACTTAAATATAATAGAAATACTACCACGTCAGCATGGCAAGACTATTGGTGCGGTATCTTATTATTCTTGGGTTTATAACTACTCAACACAAAACTCTAATATTGTATTTAGTAACAAGGAGTTAGGGGATTCTCAGTTAAATATTAAACGTCTTACAGATATCATGGAATTACTACCAGAATATCTTAAACCACATTTAAATCCTAAGATTGATACTAATAACGTTAACTTAATTAGATGTGATGAGAATAATAACACTATTAAAGCCTTAAGTACAGCTAAAGATAAACCTAATGCCGATAAATTAGGTCGTGGTTTAACTATTCCTGTATGTTGGTTTGATGAGTTTGCATTCTTAAAATTTAATGATACTATATACGAATCTGCATCTCCAGCACTTACAAAAGCTTCTGAGGAAGCAGGAAAACGTGGAGCACCGTTTGGAAAATTAATTACGACAACACCTAATGATTTAGATTCAAAAGAGGGAAAATTCTGTCACAAAATATTAACAGATGCGCTTTGGTTTGATGAAACATGGTATGATTGGGATTCTACTAAAATCAGAGAGCATATATTGGAACATTCTAAAAATAAATTCATTCGTATCGAGTTCACTTATAAAGAACTAGGACGAGATGAGAAATGGTTAAAAGAACAGATTGCTGACTTATTTGGTAACATGCTTAAAGTTAAACGTGAGTTATTACTTGAGTGGACATATGCAAATAACGTTTCTCCATTCTCAGAGGAACAATTGTCTATGATTGAGCAATATGTTAAAGAACCTTTAGCTAAATTCTTTATTAATGAAGTATATCGTTTCGATATTATTGAAGATATGAAGAATTTAAGAAATAAATCATGGATAGTATCTGTCGATGTAGCGGCTGGTTTAAGTGAAGACTCCTCTGCAATAACAGTTATTGATCCAGCATCTCTTAAACCAGTATGCGAATTTAATAGTAATACTATTGGTACAACTGATTTAAGTATAGTTATAATTCATTTAATAGAACAGTATTTACCAAGTGCTGTAGTCGTAGTAGAGCGAAATAACGCAGGTATTGCTGTTATTGACTTACTATTACGTTCAAGTATTGCTTCCAATCTTTATTATGAAGTTAGGAAGGAAAAAGGACAGAAGAAAATTACCGATCCTAAGAAAAAGTCTACAAATTCTGGTACTGAAACTAGAATCTATGGTATTAATACACTTAAGAATTCTAGGGATATCATGATTAATGAGATTCTATTTATGATGATTAATGAAAGAACTGATTCATTAATAAGTAAGAAAATCTTCGCTGAAATTCGTAGTTTAATACGTACTAAACGAGGTAAGATTGAACATGGACCAGGATTCCATGATGATAGCTTAATGGCTTACTTAATCGGTCTTTATGCTTTAATTTATGGTACTAATATTAATAAATTCCTTAAGGAAATCAGTGATAGATCATTTGATACTGGAAATGCAGATAAAACAATGGTTAATAGAATTAAGAATCTTTCTAAACCATATGAAAACTTTACTGACTTCAGTACTTCTCAAAGGATTATTGATGATTTCTTAGATCCAAAAAATCCTATGAATCCTGCTAACAACCCAGATAATAAGAACGCTAAGAGAATTAGAATGATTAATTTCATTATAGGAGGATAATTATGGCTAAATTACAACGTTATGATTTAGTTAAAGGTACACCTGAATCTAATGAAATATTCTGCATTACTAATGAATATATGACAGGTCAAATAGTCCAATTAAGAGGTAATATTGCTAATGTAAAAATTATTAAGCATAAGACTCTTAAAGAGGAAATTGGAATGACATATGATGTTAATGTAAAATATTTAGAGAAAGTAGAATTTTAAAAAATTAAATACTAACTAACATAAAAATAATTTTGTGTTAGTTAGTATACATATTTTATATTATATAATTATTTTTTATAAAGGGGCAATAGCAATGATTAATGATAGTAACCGAGACTTCTTTACAGAAAGAGACATTGATCAAATTATAAACACATTATCTGATGATATCGTATTAAAAAATATTGAAGACCAGATTAATGGTATATTATTGGATCAAAAAGAGATTCAAACATCTTATCTTCCTTACTTTATTCAACGTTATAATTATGTAATGAATAAATATAAAGATAATGAAGAGATTACAACTAAGATTAAAAGTGCAATTGAAAAGGTTTATGAAGAGATTAAAGTTCTGATTACTGAAAAGTTCAATATTAAAGTAGATTTCTCAGAATCAGTAACATTTAATGATAGATTAGAATTAATTGAATCTTTCTACAAATTCTTTATTATAGATTTACAAGATAATTGTATTAACTTCCTAGTTAATTATATTACTACAGAACGTAAGAATTTAGTAAAAGCATTCAAACCTAATACAAATAAAAAAGATTTATCATTTGTTAATCTTAAAAAGTATTTAAACAATGAAAATATTTTTATTGTATTCAATTTAGATGAAATCATTGATTCAATTGAAATTGAAGACAATGCTTATTTAATTGATTTAATGACTAAAAATGATCCAGAAATGCTTACTAATTTCTATATTAGAAACGTATTAATGGAAGAACGTTTCTCTGATGTAGGTTTTGAATCAAATCTATTTGAAACTCTTAAACCATATATCAAAGCAAATGATTCATTGCAGATGAAAGTTAAATCAAGATTAATTAAAATTTTTAAAACAAACACTACTAAATAAAACTTATTGGAGGAATTATTATGTTAAACACACAACTAGGAATTTCATTGGATGAATTTAAAAAGGTATCAAATAACATCGTAGAAGAATTAAGTGATGAAGTAATCAGTCAAGAAGAAGGAGCTAAAGAACTTTCAGACAGCTTTAAAGAAAGTCAAAAAGAATTATCTGATATTGAAGATAAAATCAAAAATGATGAAAAAGCTAAAGAAATTAAAAACGGTTTAAAAGTAGCTCATACTTTAGGACGTATTGAAGAATTATTATCTAATGAAGAACTAGGTCAAGATATCAAGGATACTCTATTAAAACAAAAAGCATTAGTAGAAGATACTCTTACATTAGATCGTTTAGGTAAACATAATGTCGGTAAGAAAACACTTAAAAAGAGTTTAGATATTCTTGAACGTGGTGTTTATATTAAATTATATTCAGATAAAAAATATTCTTACCCTAAAGTAGATGTAGAAAATACTTTAAAAGCATTCTTACCAGAAGAATACAAACAACATGCTACTTATTTAACTTACTTGATTTATGATTTTATTGCTAAAACTGATTTAACTAAATTTGCTGTATATGTAAGCGGTCTATTAAAGAACGTTAAATATATGGGTTATGATATTGATACTGAAGAACAAGAAACGTTTGTAAACGCCTTAACATCTATCTGTGATAAAAAGTTAGGCAAATAACCTTATAAAAATGGTAAATGGATTATTCTCTTTAGAATATCCATTTACCATAACATTCTATTAAAATTAGAGAGGAGAATAAATATGAAATATAAATTCCTAAGACGTGAAGATAGTCGAATTATCTTTGAAGGTGATTATATGGAGATTTACGTTCCAAAAGACTATTTTAAAAAAGGTATTGCTTCTTACAATGGTGATAAAATTAATACAATGGGTATCTTTTCATTTATTGTATATACTCAAGATGAGAAAGATAAAGGTAAAGAAGGTAGTATTCACTCATTAAAAGTTCCTATGAAGATTGAATTTGATTATGTTGATGTTAAGACTGCTAATAAGAAGAAGATTAAACCAGAATTAAAAGAAGATGATTATCATGTATTCTGCTTAGAAAAAGGTAATATCTTTATTTATAACACATCTTCAGAGCAAACAGCAGAAAATAGTAAAGACTTTATTTATCTTCTACATAATGGTAATTTACCGAGCATCATCCCTTATGAAGATATTATTAAACTTTATATTGAAAGTATTACACTTAACCAAGTTAATCTTAATAACCCTGCAATCATCTTTGAAATTATCATTGCTGAATTGTGTCGTGATAAGAAAGATTTAACACAACCTTTCCGTAAAGAGATTGGTAAGGATAAAGCAGGTATTACTCAATATGATTATGAGAACATTAATCTAAAGCGTTTACCTCCATTAAGCTCAACTTTCACTGCAATAACGTTTGAAGATATGAACCAATCACTTATATCTTCTATTAAGAAAAACCGTAACGGTGAAAAAGAAGTTGATTCGCCAATTGAGAAAACAATAAAATATTGATATGCTTTGGAAACATTTAATTAAGAAGTTTTCATTAACTAAAAAGAAAAGGAGAGATAAAGATGGCTCAGAGTTCATTTAATGATACAGGTTTAACTTATCTTCATCCTACTGTTACATCTGTTATTAATAGTGAAGAAATTTCCTATCAGAACGCTAGTGGTAATGTAAGATTATTTACAGCTATCGTATCAGAAAAAGGTGAAGATGGTAAAACTAATACAGTCACTTCTCCAGAGGAATTTATCTTTAAGTACGGTAATCCAAACTTGAAAAAATATGGTCAAGCTGGTTATAACGTTCTTAACTGGTTATCTGCAGGTGGAGAAGCTGATATTTTACGTGTACTTCCTGATAATGCAGGATTTGCTCATGCTTTCTTAAACATTCAAACAAAATCTAGTAAGAAAAAAGTTCAAGACGTTAATGGTAAATTAGTAGAAGTAAATGACGTATTTATGCGTCCTATTGTTACTTATGCTGAAGTAAATAACGTTTCTGACAAATTACTTGAATATGAATTACTTAAAGAACGTGATGAGTTAACAGTGGATGAGTACAAGAATAACTTCTTATTCGTTGTATATCCAACTGGTCGTGGTTCTTCTTACAATAACTTAGGTTTCAGAATTTCATTAAATACTTCTTTTGAAGATACTTATGATTCTCGTATTTATAACTTCGAAGTAATTCGATTTGATGAGTACAACACTGCAAACCTTATTGAAGGTCCATTCTATGTGTCATTCGATCCAGATACTCTATCTAGTTCAAATGAAAGTATGTTTATTGAGGACGTAATCAATAAATATTCTAAACACCTAAAATGTAAATTCAATGAAGAATCTTTCGATTATATTACTTCTTTAATCAATAAAGAGGTAGCACCAGGAAAGATTGATGTCTTAACTGGTAAATCTCGTTTAATCAATGATAAACCAGAAGCTTTCTTCTCTAAAATCACAAGTAACTATGAGGACATTCACTTCTCATTACACCGTTATGATCGTACTGGTAAACCACTTACAACTAATGGTGAGAATATTCAAAATATTCCTGCTTCTGATGATGAGATTGAAAACTCAATCGTTATCATTGATAATAAAGTACGTGATAAGCAATTTGAAACTGGTAAACAAACAGTAGATACAATGAAAACTTCATTGAAAGCTATCACAAATGATACATTCGTATCTATCTTAAACTCTATTATCAACAGCAAAACAGCTAACAGTGATAAAATTGACGATCCAGCATGTTCAGTTTATAAAAAGATTGAAAAGATCAATACTAACTGGACATTAGTTGAAGGTTCTTACACTAGTTTCTTAGCTGACAAAACTGATGCAAACTTCTTCAAGCTTAATAACTTGATTAATACTACTGAAAGTTTAGTTACTGATTTAGTAAAAGAATTGCATTTAGTTGCAGACTACTGTCGTACTGCTACTAGTGATTTATCTAGTAACCAATTAGTTGTAGCTGAACAGAACTTAAACGACATTACTCGTGAAGCAAATAAGAAAGAAATTATCGTTATTAGCGGTATTGCTCATAAAGGTAACATCAACAAATTATCTGAGCAAATTCTTGATTATAAACTTGGACGTATTGTTGGTTCTGAAATTGAGGGTATGAAATACTTGACTACTCTTATCGGTGATGAATATGATTATGTGTCTACTAATCTAGTAAACTCTGTTTACGGTACTACTATTCCAGAATCTATTCAAACATTAATTTCAGCTTCTGCTACATTATATAATGAAGTAGTTGATTTAATTCAAACATTAGCTGATGGCTATGTAAACGTTATTGATGAAGCTTCTACAAAAGCTACTATCTATAACAAATTAGAATTGATCATCGACAAGTTATATCAAGTTATTCTTGAAAGTATTGCTTACATCAACTTAAGCAAGAATGAAACAATCAAGAATAAAGTACTAAACAGTGCTGCTCCTTCTGTATTAAGCTTAAAGAATACTGAAAGCATTAATGTTACAGCTTCTTTAGCTACTCCTGAAGGAAAGATTGCTCTTATTAAAACTGCTAAGTTAAATATTGATTTAACTACTAATAAATTAGTAGCTCTTAACTCAATTATCTTTACTAATGCTTTACAGAACTTCAATAATCCTATTAAGTTCGCTAACGGTAGTGACGGAGATTTAGAAATCGATGTTAACAATTCTGTACGTGATAAAGCAATTAAAGATCTTTTAATTAAAGGATACAAAGGTTTAATCGATCCAGACATCACTAATAAACGTGTGTTACCATTCCAACACGTTTTAGATGCTAACTATCCTGTAGAAGTTAAGAATGCTATGATCCAATTAGCTCGTGACATTCGTCGTGATATATTCGCTTGGATGGATACTGGTTTCCATGCTACTCCTGAACAAGCAATTACTTGGAAGAAAACTCAGTTCTCTCCAGCTACAGAATTAGCAGGTCTATTCTCTCAAGACTTTGTTAACTATGATGAACATACAGGTAGAGATATTAAAGTAACAATCTCTTATTACTTAGCTAATAAGATTCCGTCTATTGCAAAACAATACGGTTTACAATATCCTATTGCTGGACCACGTCGTGGTATCATTGATGGTTACAAAGCTATTTCCTACATTCCTAATGAAAACCATAAGGAAGAAATGTACCGTAATAAAATCAACTATGTTGAGAGCGATACACGTCGTACTAAGATTGGTTCTCAGTTAACATGTAGTGAAAAGAATACTCCACTTGCTAATATCAATAACGTTCTAACTTTATTAGATATTAAACGTAATGTTGAGATCTTAGTAGAAGATTATCAATTCGAGTTTGAAGATATCGAAACAATCAATGCTCTAAGCTATGAAGTAAATAACTACTTAAGTAAGTATATTACTAACCGTAGCTGTGAAGAAATTTCTGCTACTGTAGAAGCTTCTGATTATGATAAACTTCAAAAGATTTTACGTGTTAAAATCAAAATTAAGTTCAACAACGTTATCGAACGTATCTTAATTAGTTTAGATGTAGTTAAGTAATAGATATAGTGTGGCTATTTTTAGTCACACTATATAATTTTATATAAATGAAAGGACGGTTGTAAAATGATTAAACCTAGTGCGGATATTCGTGTTTATGATAATACGATTGCTAAGAATAAATCATTCTTTACAGGTGGTTTAAACTTACAACAATTAAACTTTGACCCATTAGTTACAGGTTATGCTTTCATTATCTGGACTAAAATTCCAAAATGGTTAGAAACTGAATACCCTGGCTTTAAAGCAATGACTCAGAAGAACTTTAAAGGTTTTGATGGTTTAGGAGACTTTGAATTACAAACTCAAAGTTACCAATACGGTTTCAACAATAATGAATATAACGTAGCTACAGGTATGACTAAAAATAATACTGACTTTACGTTAAAACACCAAGAATATTCTGGTAGCCCTATCAAGAATATGTACCAATTATGGGGAACTGGTATTTCTGATCCAGAAACGGGTATTGCTACTTACGCTCGTCAATACGGCTTAGAATATGCCGCTAAAAACCATACTGGTGAACTTTTATATATTGTAATGCGTCCTGACGTTAACAACGTGGATAAAAAGAATATTGAGTTTGCCGCTTATTACACAAACGTTTTACCAACTAAAGTTCCATTAGGACACCTTAACTATTCTCAAGGTGACAGAAACTTAGTAGAACTTGATATTACGTTTAAAGGTAATCTTCACCTTTCTCCACGTATTGATAGCTTTGCACAAAAGATGCTTAGAAACACATACTCATTCGTTACTGAAGGTATGTTTGATCCTGAGAATTCTGATGTTGCAGGTAATGCTTTACAAGACTTTGAATTAACTGGTGGTATCACTGGTTCTGGTCTAGGTGACATTTAATATAAAAAACCATAATCTCTTTAATTAGAGATTATGGTTCTTAAAGTATTTAGAAGCTCATTTCACCATCTGAACTATCTTCTCCTTCAGCATTAGGAGTCAATTGTTTCTGAATAGCTTCACGATTTTCATTTTTAGTAACAGTGTCATATATAGCATCGTATTTATCCCAATTCATATGTGGTAATAAATCCCTTGTTACCTGACGTTTAAATTCATTCTTTTTAGCCTCATCATCACTATCTGAATAGTAGTTACTTACTACATAATCAACTGTAGTAGAAGCATTACTGATTTGATCGTTTAATGTAGAAATGTTAAGATATACAGGTGCTTGTAATACTACTTTAATTTTATCAGTATCTACACTAATTGTTTTAGCTTCTTTCTTATCATTAGAAGTAGTTGTACTATCTACTGTTTCATCAGGATATTCATTCTCATATAAAGCTTTGAATAAACTTGTATAGAAATCACTTACTTCTTTCTGATGACTTATTACTGAACGCACAAATGTATTATTTTGCATTGCTAATGATCTAGCAAAGTCTACATCCGCAGAAACATCAATATAGTTGAAAGGAGTATTTGTACCACTAACAATAGACTTTAATAAGTTTTGCATAAAGTCATTATCAACTTCTACATCCATCCCTGGCACTGTATCAATGTCTAATGGTTTTTCACCATTAATCATTGGAATAAAGTAATCCTCAAAATTACCCATCTTTTGAAGTACAGTAGAAAGATTACCTAAACTATCAGCAGTAATTTCTTTAGATTTAATATCTTTAACAACCTGTTGGATTGCTCCTTCGATATCTGCATCTAAACCAGTTTCTACATATACCGCACGTTTATCTCTTCCTCGTGAGATTTTTTGCATAATAGTAGTAATTAATACTGCAAGGTAAATCTTTGCAAAGAATAAGGATTTTGAAAGCTTAGATACACCATAAGTATCAGCACTATCAATCTTTAAGTGATGAACTGTATTTGGTTCAAGGTAAGTAATTGAAATACCTTTCTCCATGATGTAATCATTCTTTACAAGTGTATAAATATAGTCTTTAAACTCTTTATTATCTTCAATGAATTTCTTATCAATCTTCTTAGAAATACCTTTGATAAACATATTAGAGATTAGTTCATATTTATTACTGAATCCTTTGCTATTTCCATTAGTGTTGTAGCTTGAATTAAAGTAATCTTTACTATTAACAAGACTAGCTACATCTCTGTTAGCGTTCTGCATATTATTCTCTTCAATGTAAATATAACCAAAGTTAACTCCATCGAGTTCTAATTTAATAACATTCTTAGGATTAAGATTCTTAACAATAGAACCTGTCATCTTAATTTCACCTTTAGTTTTCTTAGCAGACTTTTTAGCATCTGATAATAAATCTGAAGGATCTTTGAAGAATTTAATATTATCATTAATTGCTTTAACTACAGAAGATTTAGTTTCTTTTTTAAGTTTATCAGCTTTATCTTGATTATCCTTACCTTCCATTAATGCAACAAATTTTTCTAAATCTTCATCAATGTCAATGTGAGATTCAGTAAGAATGAATTCTTCTTCACCGCTTTCAAGGAATAGGTCATCTTTATTTCCTTCACTGATAATCATCTTATTTAATTCATCTTGTATCTTAAATACTGCTACAAAATAATCACCAAGAAGTAAACTAGTTCTAACAGTATCTTTAGCTTTTTCAGAAACTTTATACTTAACATTTAACTTGTCAAGATTACTTTCTACAACAGATTTAGCTTTATCATTTTGTGTTTTACTATCATAAAGAAAGTTTAATGCTTCTTTAGTAAAATCATCTGGTGATAGAATTGAATCTCTATAGACATCTAAACATTTAGAAACCTCTGGTATGTAAGCATCTATAATGTAGTAATCACCATATCGAACCATTCTATCTTTTTCAAGTTCTAAGAATTGACTTAATGAGCCTTTTCCTAGCATCTCTTCAATGGATTCTACTTGCTTTTTACTATCAAATTTCTCTCCAGTATTTTTATTACTATTCTTATTATAAGCTACTTGAGCTAAGAATTCCATACGGTTTTTACCTGTATGTTTCTTATGGTCTGTATTTATGTCACTTATAACGGATTCAATTTCATCTAATTCTTTATTATTTACGTTTACTTCATCCGTACCGTAAAGTTCTTTGTTAACCTTTTTATCTAGACTCATTATTGATTTAGCTGTTCTAGTTATTATATTTTCACCTTTAGCCATTTTATATAACTCCTTTCATGAAAATTACAATATTGTCATTATTGTTATGTTTCAAAAATAATTTTTAAATAAATGAATAAAAAAAAAATAAAAGGCTACAATTAAGTAACCTTTTATCCTTTAAAAGTCAGTTATAACAAATATTTGCTCCGTTTTAAATACCTTATGATTAAAAGTAAGAGTAACGAAGAATAGGTTTTCATTTCCATTGAATTCATTTATACTAATTAAACCTTCAGTTGCTACAACAGAACCATTCTTAATACCTGAAATGAATTTCTTATTATTTATCAGATTCAGATAATTTTCTGATTCAATATCAGATTCGTATTTAAACATACTTATCTCATTAGTATCGAAATCTAGTATAAAGTTAAACGGATCGTTATTATAATCAAGTATCTTATTTATGATTTCATCATCAAATTCAAAACTAGCAATTTCATCACCCATTAATTCCTCTGCTTTTTCAGTAAAATCATTAATAGTATCAATAACTGCTGGATTAAATGGGAATCTTAATTCATCAATAATGTGTTCTTCTTTCTTTCTAGAAGCTTCTAATATAAAACAATTATCGTCATCAATAGTTAGTTTTAATAAAGTAGTATTATGGTCTTTATGAAATTGGAAGAACTCTTGTGCTTGAATCGTAAATGTATTCTCACTAAAGAAATCTGGTATACCTTTCTTTATATGAGGATTAGTATAATTCACCTCAGATGTTACATATTGTGGAAACTGTTTCTTACTTGATGACATTACAGTTCCCTCATACCAAATATATTCCCCATTACTATCATAAATGTTTTTATAATCTTGATTCACTTTCTGAATTAGTGTTACAATATCTTTAACTATTTTAGGATCATCAATAACAACTGCCAATCATTTCTCCTCCTTAAAAAGAAGAAGCAGTATAATTATACCGCTTCAACTTCACTTTCTTCTAATGCTTCTTTAATAATTTCATACATTTCTTCAACTGTTGGTAATCCGAGATATTTGATACCGAAGTTAATAACATCACCAGATGTATAGTCATCGACAAATTGATCTGTAATATCATTACCCATTGCATCTCTAACAGTGATTTTACCAAGACAAGTCTCTGGACTAATATTAAATGTGATTGTAATATTTGGATATAGAGAAGCTAAGTCAAGGTCAACTACTAGTTCTAACATACGATTAGAAGGATTATAAACAATCTTCATACCGATATTATCAATATTATTTGGATCCCCTACGAATGCCCCTTTAATCTTATCCTGTTTAGGGAATTGAGAAGAACGGTTATTACTGATAACTAAACCTAATTTTTGGTAGAATGTGCCTGCAAAATTTCTTAAACAGATAGTCTTCTTCAATGCTTTCTCAATACGTGTTTGTGTTATCATTGAGATAGTATAATATACGTTAATATCATTATTCTTCATCTCAATCATCATTAACATTATTGTATCTTGAATGTTATATGTTAAGAATGATTCATAATCATCATAGTGAACAGTCTTAAAGTCAGATTCAAGTTTATCTTTCTTCATACCTACTTCTAATTCACCAATAAAGTCTAAAGCATATGATTCTTTCTTACCTGATGCTTTACGTAAGTTGGCATATAGACACATTAAGTCGAGATATACTGTATATCCAGAAACGAAATAAGAATCAGAACGGTCTGCAGGATCTTGGTTACGTGTATCTAATTTATAATAAGCTTGTTTATATACTAACTCATCGGCACACATAATTTTTTCAGTACTACCGCCAATGTTTAAGATACGATTGTATAGGTAAACAAAGTCAAATGCGATATTCCAAGCACAACAGAAGTCAGGTTTAATATCTTTATTAATTGCATCAAAGAATGCTGTAATTAATTCTAACTCATCATCAAATTCAATAATTTCAAAATTAAGTGGTTTGCCTAATTTCTCTTCAATATTCTTATATTTCTGTTTAAGACGTTTCTTAAATGCTTCTTTATCACGCATTACTTTATTGTAACCATCATGTTCATATTTTAAACAGTATGAATAAGATGTAAGCGTTTGTTCATCAACAAGTGTAATTACGTTTACTGGTACTTCAGCTTTCTCTGGATCAGGGAATCCTTCTAAGTCTGCAATATCAACCTCGATATCGAAGAAGGTCTTAGTGATACCATTGAAGTTTTCTTCATAATTATATTTCTTTAAGAATTGCGCTATATAATAATCTTGAACATTGATATCCGAACCATGTAATCTATCATCTAAATGCATCTGTCGAAGCTTTTTATTAATCTGATTACCAGATGCTAAAGTTTCTTTATAGAATGATTCTAATCTAGAATCTTTAAGGTTTCTATAAATTGAAGGATATAAGTCTTTATAATAAGCCTTGACAGGAGTTACTTTATCCATTGGAACATAGCTAATTGTATGTTGTTCATCTAAATAAACACCAATATCATCTCCCCAGTGTTCTGGCTTAGTCATGTAATAAGTAACAACTGGTTTTTCAACTATCTGGAAAGATTTATTACCTTTCTCATCCTTTAGTACGAATACTAGTTTGTCACCTTTTTCTCCTTCGACACGATTCCAATAAAGTGTGTTAATTAATTGATATCCCATAGTTCTCCTCCTAGTATGAATATAACTTTTTGTTATTACAATTTTTATTTTCTAAGTTAATAAATAGTAATGATGGTTAACAAATTTGTCATTCTATATTATAATATATTCATATTTTCTCTTTCCTTTTTTCTAACATACTTTCTCTTATATGAAATGCTACCAAGAGTTCTTTTAAGAAGTATGCATTGGTCATACATCGGTAAATACATTGTCTTTAAGAATAATTGAGTTTCCTCTTCAGTGAATCTTCCATGTACAATTGTATCACCTAATTCTTCTCTAATTCTCTTATCTAAATTTCCTCGATAAGTTCTTTGTGTTTTAAGATATCTTTCTTTCTGCTCTGTTCTATATTTCTTTGCATGCGCTCTTACATATTCTGGATCTCTATTAAAATTTCTTTGTCTAATCTTTTCTCTAAATTCAGAATCCTCTCTATATCTTTTCTTTCTTTGTTCACTAAAACATTTTTTACATATATTGGTTTTACCTTTATAATAGTCATTATATAATTCCTTAGGTTGCCAACAATGTTTACATACTTTTATTCTTACCATGATGTCCTCCAGAGATTAGGTAAGGAACGATAAATTAATATCATTCCTTACCAGTTTATTAGTTACCTACTTTAAATAGAACATTTTTACCTTCCATGAATTCTTCATCATCAAGAACTACTCTATGTCCATTCAGAAGAATTAAATCTAAAGGTTGTGAATCAAACTCTTCATTATGTGAAATTAAATGAATCTGCTCAATATTTAAACGTTTACGTTGTACTTCTAATAAATCAATGAATATACGTCTATTTTGAACTGATAATGTTGAATCCCCTTCATCAATATAAACGATATTATATTTCTGAATCATTTTCTCCATCATAGCTAGGGATAGAGAAATATTTGTTAATGATGTTTCACCTTGTGAAGCTTTACTGATATCTTTTAAGAATGTACCATCCGATTTATATACTTGAATAAAGAAGTCGCTTTCTGTAATTTCAAACTTAATTCTAAATTTACTATCATATGCTAGTGATAATAATTCATTTGCACGAGTAGCGATATCTTTAAGATAATTATCAATAAAGAATAAAGGTATACCAGATTTAGGATCAAGAGATTCTTTAATTGTTTTATAGGTATCAAATTTAACTTCAATATCCTTTAGTCGTGCAAGAATATCTTCAACAATAGTAATATCTTTATCAGCTTTTTCTAGTTTATCTTTAAATACATTTAATACATTATTAGTTTCTTGGATACGTTTATGATTTAATTCTCCAATCTCTAATTCAATTTCCTCAATTACTTCAACTGTATCCTCAATTTTATCAATTTGAGAATTTCTTGCATCGATATGATTTCTAAGAGATGTTGCATAATCTCTATCTTGTTTTAATGTTTGTAAGATAGAAATCTTTTTAGACATACTCTTAGTTTTACTTTCATATATAACACGATTCTTAGCTAATTCATTTCTCTTAGCACTTAAATCATTATATCTTTCTTCTAGGGATTCTAACTCTTGACTCATAGTGTTATACATTTCTCTTTTTTCTTTAGCAACTTCTAATTTATTCTTAACAGATTCAATCTTATTTTCAATAACCTCAATATCTCTTACTTTATTAAATTCATTGATAATTGGTTCAACATTAAATGTCTTATCAAAATTAGATGAACTCATTTTAATAATATCTAACATTGTTAAGTCACCTTTAACTTTATCATCAATTGAAATCAATAGGTGTTCTGCATTCAATATAGATTGTTGCAATTCATAGAAACCAGCTAATTCATTAAGAGTCTTTTCTAATTTAGATTCATCTGCTTCAAGTTGTTTTAATTCACTTTCTAAGCTATCTAACTGAGAATATTCATTGTCTCTATAGTCTATTGAACGACTAATGAAAGGACATGTATCAATTACACAATCCTTTGGACGATTATCTAATATTTCTAGAAGATCTTTATTAGAATCAATTTGAATTATCTTATGTTTAATAAAACCAATTCTAGATTGCTTTTCTGTATAGATTTTCTCATCCGCATTAATTTTCTTAGCATAGTTTAATGACATATTAATTTTATTAATAAATCCATCGGTAGTAGATGCTTTAATAGACATTACGGTAGTTTGAAGTCTTTGGATGTTTGTATCAATCTTTCTTAGTCTATCTAAAGTATAACCATCCCACTCTTGAAGTAGTTCAGTATTTAATTCTTTTCGATAATAATCTAAATCAAATTCATTAAGTTCTAATTCTTTTTCAATAGAATCAACATCAATATTTTCATATGAACGTCTTTTCATTTCATATTCAGATACTTTATTTTTAACTTTAATCATTTCTTTTTCAATTTCATCAATATCTTCTATAACACGATTCAATAATACAGTATATTCTGTAAGTTGTGTGTTAGTTTCTTCAGATACTTCAATAATACGTTGATCATCATAATTTCTTAAGTTCTCAAATTTATTATAGAATGTTTCAATGCTATCTTCTACTCTAACTAACTCTTCACTATCTACTTTGTTATCTTTCTTAATTAACTTTAAATATTTTGTAGGTTCATCAGTGATATCTTCAACTGTTTTAGCTAATACTGTAATTTGACCTTTTAATTCAGATATTTCTTCCTGATAACCTTTTACTATCTCATCTGAATTCTTAATAGCTTTTACAATTGCCTTCTTAGTGCTTCTTAAATCATCAATGCTACTATAACGTTCTAAACGTGTTGCAAGACTCTTTAGTTCTTTATTCATTTCATTGAACTTAGATTTTGCTACTTCAAATGCTTTTAAATAATCATCAATTGATGGAATGAATCTATTCATATACTTCTTACGATCAGCAGTTTTTAAATCAATAAAGTTGGTAACATTAGAACCAATACGTCCAATCTTTAAGTATTCTTTATCAACACCTAACTCTTCTTTAAGAGTAGCTTCGAATGTTCTAATACCACCATTTTCATTGAGTTCTTCACCATTCTTTTCAATGAATGATTTATTCTTCTTACCATAGTAGTGACGAATTTTATATTTATCTTCACCATCTTGGATATCTATTTCTTTATATCCTGGTTCTCCTTCAAGAACAATTTCATCACGATCATCATATGTTTCCCTGAATGGAGTCATTAATGATAATAGTGTTGTTTTACCTGAACCGTTATCACCTAAATACATAGTAAGATGATTCTTAATATTGAAATCTTTAATCTCTAATTCTTTTAATCCCATTCCTGCGTAAATACCAATGAAGTTAACAAATTTAGCATAAGTAATTTTCATTTAATATACTCTCCCTTAATTCGGATCATCTGTCTTCTTAAAACATCTCTTACATTCAAATGACTTAGTTGAACAGAAAATCCAACCTCCGCCAATGAATCTCCAATCATGACCTTTTAATTGACATACAAATAAACTTATCCATAAACCATATACAAGATATATAATCTTATCTATTATGAAATTGATAAAATAAAGGAAGTAGATCATATTATTCTACTTCCGTATCAAAATCTAATTCGATAAGTGTTTTGTTAAACGCATAATGACTCATTATTTCAATATCACCTTCAGAATCAATTACAATATAACTATTTTTATAGACTTCAAAGGCAGGTAAACCAATTTCATCTAATATATTGACTTTAAATGTAGTAAATTCTAGAGTAAACCATTGTTTAAATTTTTCTGAATAGAATTTAGGTTTATTATCTCTATTCTCTGTTAGCAGTTCTTCTGTAACTTTAATTACAGTATAGATTCTCTTCTTAGGTAAACATAATCTACTTTGCTTTTCTAATAATTCAGTCATTTGATCATTTAACATGCTTGTTCCTCCTTGATTTTAAACACTTCTAAATTACCATCTAAAACTACCGTATCTTTTTCATGATTAATTACGATATAGTTATTCTCATAACCTTTAACCACTCTATCACGATGCTTAATAGTAAAATGATCTTCATAATAAGATATAATACAGCTATTAATAATTTCAAATGTATTCTTTTTAGATTCAAGTACTTCTTTAGTAACCTTTAAAGCTTTCCAAATAATATCTTCAGATATGAAATAATCCTCATACATAAAGAACTCATTGAAATTACCTTTCATTTCAAATCTTTCAAGGAATTCATCTTCTTTAAAGAATCTAATATACGTTTTAAAGTCAGTAGTAAAGAAGTCACCTTGTCTAACGTGTAATTCAATTCCTCCTGAATAAGCAGTAAATCTTCTATTACGTTTATCGGAGTAAAGCATTTTAGTTCCTACAGTTAATGTAGTATGTTCTAGTTGTTTAAGCATTCTCTTATCTAATCTAAAATATGCTGCTGTATTTCCTGTTTTCTTACTGATACAATTCTTAGGTACTGAGATGATCATAGAATAAAACCTCCAAAAAATAAATTATATTATAAGTTTATCCTAAATATAATATATTTTTATTTATATTCTTAAAAATTAAAATTAAAGAGATAAATAAACATAAAATTGACATGAAATAACACCCTTTTTATTGAGTGCAATAAGCATAGTATCTATTGGGGAATGATACTATGCTTATTGCCTTTTTTTATTTTATTCAGCTTCAATTATCTCCAATTCTTCTTCGAACTGGTTAAATGCTTTTATTACACCATCAACTTCAACAAACTCTATTACAAAGTTTGGAATCGGTGCATCTTCTATTAAATCATAATTCTCATCCACACAATAAATATTCTTATCCATATCGACAACATATCTATGTTCCGTAGATTCTTTTACTTCATCTTTATTATCTTCTTCTACTTCGGGATTTTCTTCTTTTTCAATATCCTTTAAACGCTCTTCCATAATACTGTCATAATCCATAGTTTCATTCATAGCTGTACCTCTTACATCTTCTTGAGTTTTAGCAATGAGGTCATCCTTCTTCTCATTTAAAATCATGCTATAAATACCAGCAAGAATTGCTTGAGTATCTTGACCTTCTCCACCACCACTAGCTTTAAAGTTAGTATTGAATTCTTTAATAGCTAATTCAGCTAAGTTTCGTTTTAAAGAAGCCTTTTCTTTAATTAATGACATCTTATTACTTTTCATACTAATAATATTACTTGCTTGTTGTTGAACGAATTGTAATGTAGACATAGACTTACTAGCTAGTAATCTATCATAATGTACCCTAGTATCTTTATATAATCCGTCTAAATCTTCCATTTCCTTATCAAGTAATTCCATCTCTTCAGTAAACAACTGATCCAATTTCAAATCTAATGAATCTGCCAATATAATCACCGCCTGTTTTTAAAAATAAAATAAATACATATTATATTAATGTTAGTATATGAGTTTTGATACAGAGGAAGAGTTTTGTTCAAATTCTCATATATTTAACTGTTCTCATATGTGGTGTACAACTAGAAGCTATATACAGAAATGCTTACAAAAACGTTGACATCAACATTACACAGTTAAGAAACCATAAAGATAAATCAGCTTGTAAAATAATTGGTTGATACAATTATTTTACACGATTTTATTGGGGGAGGTTTTCACAGTACCATTTGGGGAAGTCCAGTTACAGTTTAAACTTTCGCCTACCACAATAACAATCGGAGAGGAGTAATACCAATGACACAAGAAATTAACCGCACAATTTACTCAAATGTAACAGTAAAAGCTTTAGGAGACAACGTTTTTATGGCAACAACATCTGCACTACATATGGGGAATCTTACACCCCTTTTGTTTGTTTAAATAAATAAGTCTATGAGGATGGAGGGGAAACCCTTCATCCTTGTAGGCTTTTTTTTCTATGCTCCTGCAACATTTCATAAAATTGTAGGGTAATGTAATAAAGGATTAATTTAAATATATATTATAATTATGGGTATTAGGAATTATTAGTTTTCATTTATTTATATTATATAATTTATTTGTTTAAAAAGGAGTTTTTAATTATGGGTAAAATTTTATTAGGTATATTTATCGGGTGTTATGTACACAGTCTAATAACTAAGAAAGGAAAGAAATAATATGACTAACTCTACTACTACAATTAATAAAAAATTCGAACTACTAATTTATGATTTCATTGAATTTGAAGGATCAATACTTTATAGAATACAAGCTTTAAAGAAATTTGGAGATGTTAAGAAAGGCGATTTAGGAGGATATATTGAGAAAGAAACTAATTTAAGTCACAAAGGTGTATGTTGGGTTTATGATAATGCTAAGGTCTTAGGAGGAGCTAAAGTAATTGAGAATGCTAAGATTAAGAACTTTGCAGTAGTTAAAGGTAAAGCTATTGTAATGCATAACGCACTTATACATAATAAAGCTGAAATATCAGGTAAAGCTAAGATATTCGGTAAAGCACAAATTGGAGGTAAAGCGATTGTAAAAGATTTAGCTCAAATACATGGTTCTGCAAAACTATTAGAAGATTGTGTTGTATCTGAAAATGCTAAGATATCAGGATATGCACAAATACGAGATTTTTCTGAGATCCGTGGATTTGCTAAGATATATGATTATGCTTTAATAACTGGTAAAGCTAAAGTTTATGGTAGTTCAAAAATATATGGTAAAGCAATACTAAGTTCAACATGTATAGTTAAAGGAAGAACTATAATTAAAGATGCTTTTGAAGTAAGAAGTAATGCTGTAATAAAAGATGAGAACGATATGTTCTATATGTCACTAGGAGTTAAAGAACACATAATAGCTTATAGACTTAAAAATAAAGATGTTTATATAAAATTCAAATACTATTCAGGACTAATAAATAACGCTTCAGAGAAAATAGAGGAAATAGATAATATAGCAGAGAAGATAAAATATAATACTATATTAGAATTCGTTAAAGAGAGCATGCAATTTGACTGGGAAAAAGTATAAAATACGGAAGAGTTTATAATTATAAAGGGAGAGAATAAAAATGACAACAACTAAAAAATTCAAGTTATCAAATTCTGACATTATTGTATTTGAAGGTAAAACACTTTATAGAATAGAAGCAATGAAGGCTTTTGGTGACGTGAAAGTGGGTGATAAAGGGGGATATATCGAGTATGAAGGTACTTTATCCCAAGATGGTAATAGTTGGATTTATGATAGTGTAAAAGCTTTTGATGGAGCAAGAATTACAGGAAATGCAAAAATTTACGGTAATTGCATATTAAGAAACTGCTTAGTTAAAGACAATGCTATTGTTAAAGGTAACGTATCTGTTCATGGTTATGCTGAGATTGATGGAAATTCAATCGTAGAGGGAAATGTTTCTATCGGTGGAAATTGTTATTTATGGGAGAACTGTCATATTCTAGATAGCGCTAGAATTGTTGACTGTGAGTTGTCAGGTAAAGTAATCATTGGTAAGAATGCGATAGTTGAAAATAGTAAAATCTACGATTCCGTTTTAATTACAGATGATGCAATGATTAAAGAAAATAACTTCTTCTATCTAAGAAATGTTAAACCATTTAACACAGCACTAGTCGTTTATCATACACAAGAGGGTAAAGTATTATGTCGATTTGCTAACAGAGTCTTAGTGTTAGGCGACTTTTTAGAAATGATTGAGAAAGAATATATGCACCTAAATAAGAAGTATTTCAAGAACTTACTATTTCTTCTATCAACAGTTACTAGATGAGACAGAGATGAGAAATAGGAGCGTTGTAAAATGAAAAAATATAAACTATTAGAAGACGATACTATGGTAATAAATGGTAAAAACTTATATAGGATTAAATCTTTAAAGAACTTTGGAAATATTAAAAAGAATGAACTCGGAGGTTACATTGAAAAGGAATGTAACCTTTCCCATTTCGGTGAATGCTGGGTTCATTCAGGTTCTAGAGTTTATGATGATGCATTAGTCGAAAAAGATGCTATGGTATTTAAAGGAGCAGAAGTCTTTGATAGTGCTTTATGTACAGATAAATCATATGTAGGTGGCGACTCTAGAGTTTATGGTAACGCTACGCTATGTGATTCTTGTATCATATTAGGAGAGGTAGAAATTTATGGTAATTCTAGGATAGCTGATTATGCTAGATTGTTTGACAATGTTAGAGTAATGGATTCAGCATATATAGGCGGTGCTACTAAGCTTAGAAAGGACTTTATAGTATTTAAAGATGCCTATATAACTAGTGACAGTGACTATGTATGTATCGATCCTGTAGGCTCTAAACACGCTAGGATAAGCGCTTTCAAAACTAGAAGCGAAAGAATATATCTTAAATGCGATAATTTTTTAGGTAGCTTAAAAGAGTTTGAAATGATTGTAAAAACTTTTAATGAAATTGAATATGACTATGTAATAAAACTTATAAAGAAAATGCTTCAGTAAATATAACTTGGGGAGTGGACTATTATGAAAAAATTTAGAATGCTAGAAAATGATTCAATCGTCTTTAATGGGAGGGTATTATTTCGAATTGAATCTTTGAAGGACTTCAGTGGTATTCGGAAAGGAGATTTAGGAGGTTACATTCAGAGCGAAAAGAACCTAAGTCATGAAGGTAACTGCTGGGTTTATGATAATGCTAAAGTATATGATAATGCTCGTGTCAGAGATGATGCTTCAGTATCTAAAGTAGCAGAGGTATTTGGTAAAGCAATTGTAACAGACAATGTTAAAGTTACAGATAGATCTAAAGTATTTCAATCATCTGAATTATATAATGGCGTAATTATCAGAGATGATTCAAAGGTATACGGATCTGCAAAGTTATACGATATTGTTAGATTATATAACGAAAGCCAAGTTTATGGAAATGCACGTATTGCTGGCACAGTTGAACTATATGATTACACTATAGTTAGAGGTTATGTAAGAATGGATGGAGAATATATTTTCAATAATCATGCATTAATTGAAGGTGATTCTGATTATATTTCAATCAGTCCAATTGGTTCTGAATTAGGTGGAATGCTACAAGCTTACAAAGATATAAACGGGAACATCATATGTAAAAGAGGATGCTATGTAGCAGAGATACATGATTTTGAGAACAAAGTAGACAAAACCCATAGAGGAAATTTATTCCACGTACAATATAAGATGGCGTTAAGTCTCATTAAAGTTCGTTTAGGAAATGAGAAGTATGCTTTAATAGCTGAAGAAAAATAAAACCGTAATAACCATATAGTTTAAGTATATATTATAATAGTGAAGAATATAATTTATAATATATTTTAAGGAGAGATTTACAATGGAAAAAATCAAAAAGAAATTAGAAGAAGGTATGAACAAAGTGAAAACGAAATTTGAAAAGGTAACTAACTCAACAAAAGACATGGTATCTAATCGTGGTATCCGTAAAGAATATGCTTTAAAATCTGAATTAGAATTAAATAAAGATTTATTAGTATTCCTAGAATCTAAGTTCCCGATTGGAAAAAGATACTTTGTTGAAGAAAAATTAACTCTTGAATTAATTGAACTTCATGAAGAAATTTTCCTAGAAGTATTTAACATTGAAAGTGATGTTCCATCTTTCAGAGTAAATAAATACCACAGTACTGTAGCACAATTAATTTCTGCTAAACCAAATAAAGAGGAATTAGCATCATTCATTAAGAGTGTTAAAGAAGATATTAAATTACTTGAAGCTGATCTGGAAGCTGGACGTGAAGATACAATTGTATTATCTGAAGATAAGACAGTAAAAGATATTGCTGAAGAAATCCTTAATAAGATTTCAGCTAACAACCCTGACATCAAGAAATTACATATTAATCTATTTCTAAAGGAAACTGCTTATAAGAAGTTTCAAGATGCAAACAAGTTCGTAATCAATGATGATACTCCAATGAAAGAAATCGTTGAGAATATCCTTAAAGATAATGGTATGGAAGTAAATGAAGAAAATATTTCTGAAATCAATGAGTATCTTGATGAAGCTATTGAGACATATATTGATCGTGCCATCGCTAAAGGAAGTAATACAACTGATGAAACTATTGAAGAATCAATTGAAAACTCAATCACTAGAGAAGAAGAATCAATTGAAAAAGAAGAAGAACTTGAAGAGCAAGATAATGAAGATGAAGAAATTAAAGAAGTAGATGAATCTGAATTTACAGAGGTAGAAGGCGCTGAAGAAGAAAATGAATTACTTCAAAAGCATTTAGAAGAAACTAAAAAAGAAGAAGAACCGAAAGTAGTCGTTGTTGAAGAAAAGAAAGATGAAACTAAAGTTGAACCGCCTAAAGCAGTAAAGGATGAAAATGAAGAAGATGATAAAGACATTGACTTCGATAATTTTAATATCAAGAATGTTAGAAAGAATACTGGTAGAAGAGTTAGAAGAAGCTTAGTTGAGTTTGTTGTAGAAAATCATAAAGAAGAAATTGATGTGACATTCTTGAATAAACTTAACCTTAATGAGCTTAAAATTCTTGCTCCATTAATGGGTGTTAATCCTTCACCAAGTGTTAAATATAAAGAACTTCAACAAATGATTGTTATGGACAGATCTGATAGAAAATAATTAAGGAAATAAGAATAGAGTAAATACTTCTCTATTCTTATTTTTTTTTAGTCTCTTGTTAAACTATATAATGCTTGTACTGCTTCATTACCTAATCCCCTAGAACTTTTACCTTCCTGATTGAATAGGTTAGTCTTAGCGAGAATTAATCTTTCAGCTTCCTGATTTGCTTCTACACTGTAAACTGCTCGAAGAGATACTGTATCACCATCATAGTCTCCACCTAATGCTCCTAAGTAACTGTTATTAGGAATTGTTGTATCAATAAAGAATTCCTCATTAGAAGGATAATCAGGATATACAATTGGATAGTTTTCTAAGTATCTATCATTAATCTTCTGGAATACAGTTTCATGTGTTGATAGAATTGAAATCTTACTTGGATAAATACCTTGATAATGTTCAATTGGATAACGAGTAACGTATACGTGTTTGTCTTTACAGATATCAAAAGCAGCGATATAAAGTAAATCGATAATAGTAAACTTACGCCCTAAGTCTTCTCTCAAGATACCAACTGAATGCTTATTACCTGCTTCGTCTTCTACCTTGATAGAATTGAAACGACTTTCAGGTGATTTAATGTATAACTCCAAGAGTTTCTTAATCTTCTCATCAGTGAACTGTTCTCTGACATTCTTAATTTCAATTATATTACCTTTTTTATCTTTAACCTTAGATATTTCATCTACACGTTCATCAAAGAAGTCAGTAATGTACTTGATAAAGTATGGATAGAATAATACACATAATTGAGCTAATGGAATACCAGTATAACCGAATCTAATAGGGTTTTGATCCCAACGTTCTGTTTTTAAACGAGGTGCTGAAATTACACTACGTGTTGCATAGTCTACTGCTTTACCCAATAAAGATTGATGAAACATACCTGTTTTCTTTGCAAGATATCCAGTATTCATTGCATATATTTCATTTAATGTACTTTGGATAGTAGCTTCAGCATTAGAACCCATAAAGTCAAATCCATCACTATCATCTAAGGATTGAACTGTACGAATGATTTTAGCATACAAATCATTAACAACATCTACAGCCGCAATTTTTTCATTAGATGATTTACTAGGATTGAAGTCACGTAAGAAAGCAGGAATAATAATAAATTTAGTAATAAAGATTTCATCCTTTTTAAGCTTATCTAGTAATACAAGTTTCTCATTACGTTTACTACTTCCTGTATCTTTAAATTTAATCTGTTCAAAATTATCATACAAGAACTTAAGACCTGTTTTACCATTTTCAGAATCTTTAGTTAAAGTACCATTTACAATTTTATAGTACTCTGTACCATTGATTAGAGAGATAAATTTACGATCCATTGATGTTAATAGTTTATATATTACTGGATGGATAAATCTCTTTTTGAGATTAAGGTAAGCAAATGTCTTATTACGCTCTTTACTACCCATTTGCCCAAATATTTTATAAGAAAATAATCCATCTTCAGTTGGAATATTACCTAAATTAAAATAAACAGGATTAGTAACTTCTTGACACTTATTCTCTTTTATGAAGTTTTCCATTTTAAGAACATCTATCTTCATTCGAATCTTCCTTTCGTTACATTAATATTATAATGTTTGAGGAACATAGATAATCTTAAAAGGATAAAAAAAAATAAAGACCATACGCAAGTATAGTCTTTATTCAATAATTATTTTTTTTTTTATTAATATTTCTTCAATTTTTATTTAAAAACGTCCATTTCCATATACACCTCTAACTATTTCTTTAATTCTATCTTCATTAAATACAAATGATTTATCTTGCGATATATCTTCACCAAATACAATTGCAATTGATATAACTTTAAAATCTTCTTCTACATTCATAGCTTCCTCTACACCTAATTTATCTTGATTTATATTATATAAATAACAATGTATATTAATTTCATCACCATTTTTATCTTCTATTGTAGTTATATAGAATTGCATTTCGCTATCTTTAGGAAAATTATATGAATCAAATTTCTCATCAGAACCTATTTCATATTTTTGTATTTCCGTATAAATATCTAAGTTACATCTCTCGCCTATGTCATCTAAATCTAGATAATAATTATGATTGAATTCATTTTCAAATATCATATTGATTATCTCATGAAGTTCTTTATAGTCATTAATTTTAATATCACCCATATAATAATCTTCTTTAAACATTCTAATAGGTCTAAAATGTCTATCATCTTTTTCAGCATTATCTCTAAATTCATGATAGCATTTATCACTACAGAAATAAAGAGGAAATTGAACTCTAGTATCTACCTTTGTAAAATCTCTATGTGTTGTTTCAATCATTGTTTGACATATATAACACCTCATTGTTCAATACCATAACCTTTCAGTTCATTAATTACATTTTCTTCACCTTCAATAGTTCTTATAGATGGATCAGAGAATGTAGTATGACCAAAATATCTAATAACCTCTGCCATTAATTCTATGTTACTAATACCTACTAAAATCATTCCTGCTTTTCTCATTGTATCAAAGTGTTCCTCAGTTACATCATCTTCAAATATTTCTGAATCTTGTAATAACCATTTATCTTCAGCATCTTCTAATTTATCAATCTGAACAACTCTATAACTTGTCACACTTGCTTCTTCAAAATGAGCATCTATTGCAATGAATAGACCTCCGTGTTCTACAAAATTTACATCTCCGAAGTTAGAAAAATTTAACATATTATTAGGTTCTCCTTTTATTAACGTATTTTTTTATCCAATGTTGGTAGGGTCAACATTCTAAAGCTAAGCTTCTTGTGTAATAGGTTTCTCCAAAATTATATAATAGTTATTATCTGTGCGGTCAGATAATAACTATTATATTTATTTAAATTTTGAAACCATATTCACCTAAATTTTTTTCTAATAAACCTAGTAGATACATATCATCTGCATGTTCTAATCCACATTTAATTGGAACACCTCTATGATTGTATAACATACATTTATCTTTGTTTAATTCAATTTGTGGTAGATTAAATTGAGCTTTAATCTTCTCAGCCGCCATGTTACCAAAGTCATCTGGATCGGTAGCAATGAATAATACATCGACAATATTCTTTACACTTTCGACAACTTCTTGCATATGTTTGCTAAAACCATTTCCACCTAAAACAACTATAGGGAATATTCCACCTATAATACTTCTTAATTTTACTTCATCTTTTCTTCCTTCTACAATAAAACCAAATCGTTGCATTTCATCTTCCATATTATACTCTGTCATTTAACTCACCCAATCATTTAAAGTCATAATACATTAAGTTAATACCTTTATCTTCAGCTTTTTGAACTAATTCTTTCGTAGGTTGATTGTAACCGAATGATGGAATATATAGGTCACATTTCCCTAGATTCGGGCAGTTTTCAATATAATCCTCAATATTACCTAATTCATCTTCAGCAATGATTTTTATGTTATCACCTAAAGTTTTAACAACGTCGGATTTCTTCTGGTTTAATTCTAAATGAATAATTTGAATCTTATCCATTGTATTCGAGAATAAAGTTTCTAAGAATCTATTTTTAGATTCACGATTGTTTGCAGTAGATTTAGTAATAATATAAATCTTATTAATAAAGCTTTGTGTAGCCATTTGTGCAAAGCCTAAACCAAATCTAGATGGTGCAATATACTCATAGAAGTCTGGTCTATCATAAACATCCATTAACTCTTTAACTAGGATGTCTCTTGTATAATTATCTAATACAATATCATCCCGAATTAACCATTCATTTAAATAGTATCGGTCTCTCATTACTACTTTTAAAGAATGATTATCGAATGAAAATCCTTCTTTGAATAGCTTAAAGTAACGTCCAAATACTTCTTCACGATCATGTATTAGTTTAACCCATAGAGGTGTGATAAACGCTAATACTTCATCACAATCTAGTACAACATCTACTGGTTTTACTTTTCCGTTTGCATCCATATTCATATTAAAAGCTTTTTCCATAATTTACCCTCCAAAAACAATACTAGGGAAATAGTTCTCCCTAGTATGATTAAATTTCGATAATATTTGTTGGTAGTTGATGTTTAAGAATATCTAATGTCTTAAATCCTAATGATTCTAACATGATAATACCTGATTTAATGTTATCCGCAACCATTGTATCAATATCAATATATGGGATAATCCAATCTGGTAATTCCTCTTGATTCTTAGGTAATGAAATAACATTTAAACCATTCTTAACTAAGTCTTTATTATCAAATAATTTTTCAATTTTAGCATAATAATGATCATCCATGTCTTCAAGCATTTCTAAAGAATCAATATTAAGTTTAAACATGTTAACTTTGTTAGGTAAATCAATTTCTTTATCAGGGAATAATGAATTCCATGTGATTGCACCACGTAATGACATCATTTGATAAGGGTTTACATAAGAATGTATTGAGTTAACCTTGCCAGGAAGTGAGAACTCAGAAGAGCCTGATAATAATGATTCTCTAACTTTAGATTCTAATGCTCTGAACTTACCAATAATATTACCTAAATCAATTTCTTTAGAACCTAGTATATCATGTTCAAGTAATTCTGTAAATGATTCACGAATATGAGCGTTTGTTGATACTTTACGAATAGCTAGACCTTTTACGTCTAGTTCAGGTGGGTTCATTAAGTTACCCTCTTGCATTAATACGATACCTGCATAGTTCTTTTTATTACGTGTCATCATGATACGTTTAATTAAGAACTCATTTTTCATATTAATACGATGACGAATATCTTCAGGAACATTATATAACTCACCAAATTTAAAGAATGCATCATTGATTAATTTTGTAATATGATATGTTGCTGTATTGATTGTAGAAATGATTGATTCATCACTCTCGATATTAACCAGATCAGGGAAATGTTTTGCAAAGAAATCAAAGTATGGTTTAAGATATAAGAAGTTTGAGTCAGTATCAATTGTTAGTACTGATTTTCTTAATCCTTTATCACAACGATCAAAACGATAGAAGTCTGAATAGTTATATGATACCCATTCTTTAATATAAGTCCAAATCTCATTTAAATTCCCTACGATTCTTTCAGGTACATGGTTAGGGTCTAAGAAATCATCATGACCAATTACATGTGAATATAAATCAATTACATTAGTTCTTTCAATAAATTCAAATAAATTATTCTTGAAGTAAAGTTTATTTAAATCGTCTTGGTCTAAATGATCTAATAAACGTTCTTTAAAGACGTATAATAATTCTTTATCTTCACCAACATATTTTTCTTTAAGATATTCATATACTTCATCTACAGAAGCATCTTGTCTGAATTCAACATCATTAACTGTTTGATAGTCTTCACTTAAGATATTATCAACAAATACCATTAAGTCATTGAATGTTCTAAAATCAATGTTATTTGATAAGAAACGTTCAAATGTTATTACTGCAAATGTAATAATATCCTCACCAGTATAAGTAATTGATTTACCTACATATGGATGATAGAAAATTGAATTTGACTCGATTGATGCACCATAGAATGAGTTATTCAGTACCTTATAGTTAATCTGAATAGTCTTTTGGTTATTATATTGAGTTTTATCTTCATCATTCATATGACTAAACATTTTATCTTTATGGACAGAACGTTTAACGATAAACTCATCACACATTAAAGCCATTGTACTAATTTGCTTTTGTCGGTTTACAAATAATGTACCATAACCAGTAATAATTGCTTCATTATCTAATTGATATTGAAGAACTGATAACATTGAAGTCTGTTCACCTTCGAATTCAACTCTAGGGTTCTTAAGTCTAGACTTCATTTCCTTCTTGACAACTGATTCAATAAATGCTTCATCTGCTTCTGGGAAGAATCGATGAATTGTACTAGTCATCTTTTCCTTATACGTTGCTAGAAATTCACTATGCATTAATTAAACTACCTCCTATAAACAACAAATATATTATATAGTTATAGTCATTCATAAAAATTAAGTTTTTATAAAAATCTAATAATCTTTATATACTATAAGGAAATTATAAAATTAAATTCTTATATTTAAAGACTATAACAAATAAATAATATATTATTGAAAGATATTTTGAACAAAAAATTAAAATATATGAAAGGTAGGTCTTTTCAAGATGGCAAACTTTTTTGAATCATTAACTCAAACTAACGAAGGAACTGGTGCTGATTTCGAGGTTATTACTGAAACTGCTCGTATTCTTCAAGAACGAAGTGTAGTGCGTATGGACAAAAGCGCTATGCGTAAAAAACTATTAACACAAGCTACATTATTAGCGGCTAAAGATGCTGGAGATCCATTGTATAAGAAATATGTGAAAGCTACTAAAATTCGTAAACAATGTCGTCATGCTATCCAACAAAAATATGCTTCTAAAGGTAAAGCTAAAATGCGTGAATACCTTGTAGCTCAACAAGGTCGTTAATCCTTGTTACAATTTTAATTTTTAATATGATTACAAACAATACCTATATGGGTGTTGTTTGTAATTATTTATTTAATCTCTGGTACATAGAAAATTATTTTAAATATATATTATTTTATAGAATAAGTTTTATATAATTTATAATTATAATTTGGAGAGGTTGATTAATTTGAAGCAAACAAAAATTATTTCTGGTTTTCCTGGTATTGGTAAGAGTTTCTTATTCAAGAATAATGATATTATTGTCTTAGATTCTGACAGTAGTGATTTCTCTTGGATTGAAAAAGGAGTAAGACATCCAGACTTCCCTAACAACTACATGGAGCATATTCAATTTAATATGGGTATTGCTGATATTATTCTAGTATCATCACATGATATAGTTAGAGAAGCATTAAGAGATAACAACATAGACTATACTTTAGTATATCCTTCAATTGAATGTAAAGATGAATACTTAGAACGATATAAGAATAGAGGTAATGAAGAAGGATTTATTAACTTTATCGGTTCTAATTGGGAAAACTTTATAAGAGATATTGAAGGAGAAACTTTCCCTAAACTTGTTAAATTAGAAGACGGTCAATTTTTATCAGATGTATTAGAGCAAATATAAATTTGCAAAATTCCAATTTTCGGTATATAATATATTTGAGGTGATCATTTTGGAAATTGATAAAAATATTACTAAGTTCCTAGTGGATTTAGATAAACTTTCTCGTAGACATGGTATATGGATTGAGAAAGATGGTAAGTTAGTTAATGATGAATTAAAAGTAGTTGCTGACAGTCTTTATATCAATGAATCAAATCAAGAGTATTTTGCAAGAGGAATTAAATAAAATTTAACAGCACCCATTTTAACAGTAGATAGAGGAGAGAATATACTATGTTAGATTTAAATCAAGAAATTAATTTCAATGAGGTTATTTTATCTGAAGAGTACGAAGATATTAAGACTTTCTTAAAGCAAGAAATCTTTAGTAATATTGAAGGACGTAACGACTTAGTTACTGTTAACTTTTCAGATGAAGATATTTATGAAATTACTAAAGGGAACTTGTTAACTTATTTAATTTTAGCAATCCCATTCAATGCTTATCAAGAAGAATTTGATCCAGAGTTCCTTGTAGATGCTTCTAATGTAAATGAATATAACACATATTTTGACAATATTATTGAATACTTTGTTGAAAAAGGAGATATTCATAGACATATCAGTCGTATCATTGATGAGTTTGCTTTATTCTCAGGTAAAATCAATGTGAAATACGGTAGTACTGTATCTTTAAAGACATTCTGTGATTTAGCTGAAAGAAATCCAAGATTCAACGAACTGCTAAATTATAAAATCGATGAGAATGCAAATATTGGTTTTGATGAAATGATTAAAGATATTAATGTTAGTATGGATGAAATGTTAGATATTATTAGAGAAGATGAAGATAATAATGTTAGAGACTACCTACTAGCAGGAGCAGGAATAAATGAAAATCAGTTAAAGCAGGTTATCTTATGTATTGGACCAAAGCCAGACTTATTTGAAAATATTATTCCTTATCCAATTAATACATCATTTGTTAGAGGACTTAATGTTCGAGATTTTATTATTAACTCTATTGGTGGACGTAAATCATTAATTACCAGTCACTTTAAAGTTAGGGATGCTGGTTATTTAACTCGTAAATTAGGTATTCTTAACATGGACTTAACAGTTAGTGATGAAGATGATTGCGGTACAATGCATCCTATTGAGATTACTATTGAAAATAAAGGCTTCTTAAAACGCCTTAAAGATAGATGGTTCTTGAATGAAAATGGAATGTTAGAACTTATTACTTTAGATAGAGAAGATTTAATAGGTCAAACTATATGGTTAAGAACTCCTATCACTTGTGGTTGTACTGATGGTGTTTGTAAAACATGTTATGGTGAATTATATCGTATTAACCAAGAGATGAATGTTGGTGTAATTTCAGTATTATTACTTACGAATCCATTAACACAACGCCTATTATCATCTAAACATTTACTTCAAGCGGTTGCTAGTAAGATTGATTGGGGTAAGAATTTTGATGATAACTTTAATGTAAATAGAAACTTAGTACTTCTAAAAGATACTAATACTAAATTATATATTGAAAAGGATAATGTTGATACGGATGAAGAAACGGACAACATGATTTTAAGAACATTTGAAATCATTGACATTAATGATGGAAGAAGAAAGAAAATTACAGTTCCAATTGATTTAATCTTAGCTGAAAGTATTAAAGATAATTTGGAAATGAATGAAGATAAAGAAGATAATAATTACTATTGTATTAATCTAAAAGACTTTGATGAGAATGAACCTATCTTCCAATATGTAATGGAAAATAATGGTTTATCAGCACCACTTATTGCAATCAAAGACTTAATTGAGAAAAATGATTATATTAAATCTCATGATATTACTGAAAGTACTAATTACTTCATGGAATTAATTGATACTGCAAAATTAAATATCAATTACATTCATATTGAATTAATCTTACGTCAAATGTTTGTACTTAAGAAAGGTTTAGATAGAGAAGCATTCCTAGAAGATGAATTCCCAGAATATAATTTATATCGTATTACAGATGGTATTCTTCATAGCGATTCATTATCCAAAGGACTTCTATTTGAACAGATTTACAAGCAATTAACAACTAACTACTTTGGTACTTATGATAAATTTAATCCATCAATCTTTGATGATTTCATTAAATAAATAGTATTTGACCCATTACTTATTTTGAGTAATGGGTTATTTTTTTTTTATTTAATTTTTTAATTAACATATAATTGAAATTCTGATATATTAAAAGGAAATTTTTAAATTTATATAAATTTTTATTAGGAGGTTTCAACAGTGATTGAAATAAGACCTACTAGAATAATAATTAAGGATTATATTAAAGAGTCTTGTAAAGAACTAGAACATTCCTTATCTGTATGGAGTAAACTTACTTATAGTTATACTTTTTGTGCTTATGATTATAATGAGGTTACTAAAGAATTAACTATTCCTTCTGGTTTTGATTTAAACAAACTAGCAAAATACTTCCCAAATAAGGAAATCGTATACAATAATGAATTAAAGGAAACTCGTAAGATAAAGAATCTTACCCTTAAATTCCCTCCTAATAAACCAATTCAAGAGGAAGCTATTAAGTTTTTATTAGGAACTAAGTATACTAGAAATTCTACTCAGAAGATGTTATCATTAAAAACAGGTCAAGGTAAAACATATTGTGCTATTAATTATGTATCTCAAACATTAAAAGTACCTTTAATTGTAGTGGATCAAGATTCATTAGCTCAACAATGGTTAGAAAGAATTAAACACTTTACTAATGCAAAAGATTCTAATGTATTTATTATTAGCGGTAGAGATTCTATTAATAAGTTACTTAAAATGCCGAAAAAAGATTTTGCTAAAGTTAAATTCTTTATTGCTATCCATAGAACCATTAATGCTTTGATTCATGCTGATAAAGCTTTATATGTAAAATTAATAGATCATTTAGGTATTGGTGTTAAGATATTTGATGAAGCACATGTTGAATTTGCTAATATCTTTGCAATGGATAGTTTAAATGACATTGAATCTATATACCTGACTGCAACTCCTTCAAGAAGTAATGAGAGTGAAAATAAAGTATATCAAAATATGTTTTATAATGTTAAGAGAATGAATAATATTAAACGATTAAGTGAAGAAAATTATCACAATATTGTAATTGTTAAAACCAATAGTAAACCATCTATTGATCAAGAACTAGATACTAAGAGTAAATTTGGATTCGATGTGAATAAATTCTCTAAGTATATCCTTGAAGAAAGATATGAACATTATTTCAATATAATAATGACCATTCTTACTGATATTGTACTTAAGAAGGAAAAGAAAAAGACAATTATCATATTCCATATAAATGATTTAGTCGATACATTCTATAAGGATTTCAGTGAGTTAGTTGAAAAGACTAAAGCTCCTTTATCAGTTGGTAAATTTAATAGTAGTATTAAAGATAGAGATGAGAGATTTAGAGAACTTGAAAAAGATATTGTAATTACTACAGATAAATCATTCAGTAAAGGAATAGATGTTAAGGATTTAGAATGTGTTATAAACACTGTTCCATTATCTTCAGCACCTAAGACAGAACAAATGATAGGTCGTCTAAGAAGATTACAAAATAAAGAAGTATATTACTTTGATGTTATTGATTCTGGATTTAAGAGTTGTTTAAATCAATTGACATTCAAAAATAAAGTCTATCAAAAGACAGCTAAAGAGATTTATGAAATAAAATTGTAAATATATATTATATTAGTGGTCTTACCTTATTTGGAGACCATTAATATAATTTATTGTATATCTATTTTTGAGAGGAGAAACATCATGTCGGTTGAAACACAAGTTATATCGAAGGAATTTAAGATGTATCCAGTAACAGAAGAGGAATTACTTGCATTTAAGAAAGTTATTCTTATGAATAATGAATCAGCAGAAGAATTTTATAACTATATGAAAGAAAGAATTGAAGGGGAATTTAATATTAATATTAGTGAGAATATGTCAGTGGTTCTTCACAATAGTTACCTTATGGATATTTTATTATGTCAGTCTGATACAATGTCTAAGTCTAAATGTACAGTTCCTTTATTACAAGTAAATTTAGCAGAGCGCACTTATACTATTTATAACTATGAATATGTTGAAAAAGATGTTAATAGTGTTAGAAGAACTGCTGAAAAGTATAGAGATATTTATGAAAAAGCGATTAAGAAGGCAGATAAAACTTTATTATTAACTAAGAAAATTAAGGATAAAAATCAAGAACTTAAAAAAGAAGTTATTCATAATCAAAAACTCAATGAATCATTTATTAAAGCTTTAAGTGTAATAGAAGAATTAACATTAACAATGGCAGATATATTTATTGATTTTACTATTAGTCATAGTATGGGTCGTTTTAGTAAACTAGTAAAAGTTATGGAAGAGAATAATAAAGGAGAGAAAAATAATGGTTAATTTAAATACAAAGATGGTAGACACATATAAAAAGAGCATGCAAGTTTTTAGATCAATGGTTGAAGGATATTGTGATGAATATAAAAAGATTGGTAATGAGATTTTAGAAAGAAAAGTAGATGTTGAAGCAAATATAGGTGATATGAAGGTTTACATAAACATTGATTTAATTAATGAAGTAGAACCTTTACCAATATTCTTTGAAGGACGAGCAATTATTCCTATTATGGAGGTAGATTTTGATAAAGAGGTTATTGTTGTTAATACAAAGGTTTATGGTTTTGATACTTATGCTAAACATGTAGCAAGAATTAAGAAAGAAACAATGCATGATACTGAAATGGCTATGGAATTAACTAGAAATGAGATGAATGGATTTTTATCATTTATATTCGTTAATCGTCAGAATAGACTTAGAGATGAATTACGTGAACTTCAAGGTTATAAAACTAAGTTATCAAAAGTTCCTGACTATACTGATTTTGATAAATTATTACTTAAATATGTTGAACGTATCCAAAACGAACTATATCACAAATTTGGTTATAAATTTGAGATTATTAGGGAGGATTTAAAATGGATATAACAACAGTAATGAACCGATACAAACCTATCAATGGGGTCTCTTTTAATAGACTCCATGATAGGTTCAATTTAAACGACGATGGAGTGTCTTCTCTATCAATTAAATCAATGCATGAAGTAATGAGAAGAAAATATAAACCTGTATTTATTTCTCATATAAGAGATACTGAAGGGAATTATTTAACTAAAGTATTCTTTGTAAGAAACAATGATTATTCTAATTTACATTATGTAGTATTTACAGGTCTATCATCTGGTTATGGCGGTGAAGGATGTAGAGCTTTTAGTTTCATACTAATGGAATCTATTAATTATCCAAGACCAGCAGTTGATAGATTTAATGAAAATATAATAACATTTAACAATTTTATAAGAAATATGAAACCGAACATTATGTATGGGTTACAATTAGCTTATCTTCCAAGATTATTCGATTATAGTATTACTAATAGAAATTTAAAGGTTTGGAAGATTGGTTGTGAATTACCTGAAGTAAAAGGAAAAATATTTTTCGACTTAAGTGGAGTAAAGGAGAATTTAAATGGAGAAGAAAGTTTATTTATATCTTAATACAACTGGTATTACTAGAAACACTCAAATTATTAGCTTTGCAATGGTGGATACTGATGACAATCGATTTTATGTTGAATATAATGATTACGATCCAACAAGTGTTAATGAAGAAATCTATAATGATATTGTTGTAAGTCTCTTATTTAATGAATATCAAAATATAAAGACATTCAATGAAGAAAATAATACAATGTATATGAAAGATGATTTTATTAATATTCAAGTTGAATTATTATCTTTCCTTTATAAGATTTCTGATGGTGGTAAAATTAAATTGCAATTTGTATTAGAAAATAACATGGATTGGTTCGTATTCCTTACACATGCTTTTAATGATGATAGAGGTATTCCAATGATACCTGATTTCATTAAACCTGCTTCAATTGAATTAACAACTTTATTTGTATTAACAGGGATTGATCCATTTATCGGACTTGATACAATTATTGGTAATGGTGTCGAGAGTAATACGAATGCTTTAGTTAAAGTACAACAGCTAAGAATCATTGAAGAAATTTACTCTTTCAAAGCAGTTGAAACGTCTAAATAAAATACAAATATATATTATTAACGTGTAATACTTATAATATAATTTATTTTGGAGGTTTTATTTTATGGAACAAGAAAGCAGATTTGTAGTTGTAGAAGTAAAATTTATAAATGATACGGTTGAAGTATTATTTGAAAATCTAGACGGTAATAATGCAGAAGATGTAAAAAGAGCTAGTTATGATATTAATTATTATGTCACAAAGTGTATGGAAACTGGTGATGGAGCTGTACCTATTGAGGGTCTTATGATATTCTTACGATCTTTAGGTCATACAATTCAATACAAAATAAATGGGGAATTACAAGAAGGAGACAACAATGAACCGACTTTACACTAATTCTTATAAGTTTAATTCATCACTTATTAAAAAACATGATAAAGCATTTTCATCAATGATATCTTTAGAATTTAGTTTGATTAAAGATTTCTTTAAGAATGAAAATAATCTTAGAACATTTATCAGTTCTAATATTGAAATGATTATGTTAACTTTAGATGCTAAATATAATTGTGAGGATAAACGTTTTGGTATTATTGCAAGACGTACTAAAAATGATCTCTTTGTAGATGAAATTAAAGGGAATCCATTATTATCAGATGATAATAAACAACTCTTTAATAACACTATTAAAGTTATAGATAATGAGACTAGAATTTCTACGTTCCTAGATGAAATTGTAATAGCTTTCGATGATACTGAAGGAAAGACTAATGAAATAATTAATCTTAAATTAGTTGAAAGCAGTTACTTAGTTGATCCAGACTTCTTTGCTGAAGAGATTTATCTTGCAACTAAATATCTTGACTTTGCATTAGAATATATTATTCCTTATATGTCTAAGACTGAAAATCATCAACTTTTCAATGATCTATTAAGCGATTGTCTCAAAGAATTAGTCTTAGAAGACTAATAGGTTTTAAAATTTAAAAAATAAAAAAACAAGAAAATTATTTGTAATTCAAGGAGGATTTTATTTATGTTATTAGCTAACCATGAAAGAATTGATCGTACTATCACTACTGCAGGAAACACTTTTAGTGTTCGAAATGTTGTACTATTAGGTAGAAAAGGACGAGACAATGTTAAATTAAGTCCTTTCTATAATCGTGAATATAACTCACAAAAATATTCAACACATAGTAAATTAGAGCAATTACAAATTAATACAAGTGATTACATTGTATTCGCTTATAACGCATTTATTGAAAATAAAAATATTAACGAAGAGGTATTTATTTCATACCCACATATTCAAGATCTTCGTGACTTCTTAGCTGAAGCATTGAATCAATTGAATATTCAAAACTTATACACTAATAACGGTGTAGCACCAGAATACGCTGACTTAGTTGTACGTTCTCAACCATTTGCAGGTGGAAAAACATTAGCAATTATTCCACATAAAATTCAACGTGAACACAACAATAATAGTTCATTCGTAGATGGTTGTATCTTATTTGTTAATGATGATGATAAATGGGTTGAAATCGATTTATTAAATCTTTATACAATGTACACTATTCTAGAAAACTTTGATCTTTATAGTAATTCAAATATGTTATTAACACAAGCAATGTTATTTGACTTAGGTCGTGGAGGAGTTGCACCTGCTTCTACTGGTGGTGGAACTGGTTCTCAACCATCTACTCCTAGAAAAGTAAATTCTATTTTCAATAACAAAAACAGTGAAGGTTCTGGTCCATCTAAGCCAGGTATGAGACGTCCGTCTATTCCAAAACGTTCTGTGAACCCTACTACTGAAACTGCTGAAGAAACTCAACAAGAGAAACCAGCAAAGCGTTCTATCAACAGAAAACCAGTTAAAACTAATGTTGAAGAATTGAGTGAAGAAGTAAATGCTGAACAAGGTTCTGGAAATAGTCCATTAGCATTAGGTAACATTCTTAAAGGTGCTGAAGAAGTAGAATTACCACCTGTAGATCCAGGCGAAGGTGAAGACATCAGTTTCTAAGATAAAAGTATTTGGTATTACGGAGGATTGACATATGGTTAAGAAGGATGACTTGTTTGAGAAATTAAAGAATCTTAAAATTGATACAACAACAGTTGATGAAGAAGAAAATGATAGTACTAAAAAGGGTAAAAGACAAATAGATGATTTTGTATTGAACTTTGAAATCTTAGATTCCGATGATGAATTAGTGGCTTCTATTAAGCAATTAATTAATTCAAGTAAGGTTTATAAGAGTCAACTATATGATACTTTAGGGAGATCTGAAGGTTATAATATGATTTATAGTCTTCAGAAAGGTGTTTTAAGTTGGAAGCGTTGTGAGAAGTGGTGTAACTTCTTAGGATACAAAATTGATTTAAGCTTTATTAAAATTAATTAAAAAATTGGTATATCACTTGTTAATTCGAGTGATATACCTTTAATAATATAAAACTTGGAGGGATTAATTATGATGATTTTAGAATATTTAGTAAAAGAGGAAACTACTATACCAGAGAAATTTAACGAGGTTGTTAAAAATAAACCTTTAGTAATTGTACATTATACTGAAGGAGAAGATGATGAAACTGAAGTTAAAGAAATATTATTACAAATTGCTAAACGTAATGAATGTAGTACAGTAGAAGAATTAAGAGGATGGGTTGATATTATCATGTATAGTGAAATAGATGATGTTGATAACTATGTTCTTGATGAAGATGTTTCAAAATACTTAACTGGTGAGTATCGATAGGAGAATTTAATATGTCAAGAGTAGTTATTGAAAGAATCATGGGTGAAAGTAATGAATTTAAGAATGAAGAATACAATAAGAAAATAACTGAAGAACATGGTGTAATCTCTATTGTATATCATAAAATGGAAGATGAAATTCCAGACTTATTAAAAGATATTGCTGAGAGAAATAATTGTAAAACAATTGATGAATTAGAACGAATTGTAGATATTTATTTTGCAAATGAAACTGAAAGTGCTCGACTTTATCTAGAGGACTAAATTTAAAGGTATTTATTTGAACCATATCTATAGTATATTTTATAATTTATATGACGGGAGTTATTTTATATGGATAAGACACTTATTGGAAAAATAGCATCATTCTGGATTCTACATCGCAGTGGGTATACTGAAAAATTCCATGATGTAATCGGTAAATTAGAAGGTTATAATGTTGTTGATTTTGATAGATTAGCTAATACAATTGCTTTACCAGTTTACATGCCTATGATTTTACGTTCAAATGGAGATACAATGTTTAGTGAGAAAAAGAGTGAAATCATTATCTTAAATAGTGAGCAATTAAAAGAGTTTGACTTCAGTACTAAAGAAGGAAGATCTTATCAATTTAAAGGATTTGCTAATATACATTATCTAAATGAGTATGTATATGAATTCGTAAGTAAAGATGAGGAGCAACATATTGTTCATCTAAGACCTGAAACTGTAAGTAATCCTGAATCTTATGATGTTTATAAGACTATTGAGCAGTTCTTTGGTGATTTAAAAGGAACTTATACTATCAATATTAACCCTAAGAAAAGAGGATAATTAAATGAATACATTTGCTATTGTAACACTATTTACTGACCATGAAAATATTATTGATGATGCTTCTGCTATTTATATTATTCATGGACATACCAATGAAGAAATTCATAACGTATTAAAAGAATGGGATGCTCTAGATGATTATGAAGGTGATAAAATTGACTTCCTTATCGAAAAGGGTTATCATTTAGAACCACATCAAGCAGTAGTTGTTAATGAACAAAACGATTCTTATATCACTGAAATTCTTTATAAGGAGATTGAAGAAATGGAAGCTAAAACATTAACATTAGCACCTAGAATGATTGGAGATCAATTAGAAAATGTAAGTATTGTTCAAACACTTGCACATCCTGATAATAGGAATCATGAGGAAATTATGAAAGCATTTGAAGATGTAGGCGTTTATAAAGAAGCGGCTAAACAAATTAAGAATCCATTGTATAATCCGAATATCATTTATGGAAAAGATCATACTAAAAATGGTAATATGTATAATAATGAAAAAGTAAGTGATGTAATGTATCTTGCTACTCCTAAAGAAGTTGTAGATACAGAAGAATAATAATAAAAAAAAAACATGTATTCCTCTATGGGTACATGTTTTTTTTTTGACTGTTTCTAATAATCTTTAGAAGTATATATTATATTATAGGTTTTATTATATATTTATAAGGAGGTATTTTATATGAGAAATGAAGAAGAAATTCAAATTCGCTTTAAGTTTGGTCACGCCTTTTCATCAGGTGTTGGGTTTGGTATGGGTCATGAGAGAATTGATATAATTTATGCTATAGCAGAACCCTCTCAAGAACGTATTATTGAAGAAAATGAGATAACAATTACTTATCAAGATATTATTGGTAAAAGACTGCTTTGTAAAGATGAGAAAAAATGTAGAACTAATAAATGTTATGAAATCTTAACATATGCTATTGAAAAAGCTATACGTAAAAGTGATAGTATAGAGGATTTAAATGAATTATTAAAGGATATCCAATCATTAATTATCTATAATGATGAATTAAATTAGATTAATAAATAACCATATATCAACTAAGATATATGGTTATTTTTTTTTTTATGCTTCGATTAAAGCAAGAACAAGTTCTTTAAGCTTTTCATCTGTAGCATTTTTAGCATATTTCACTTCATTAGCATCAAGGACATCTCTTAATTCTTTACGTTCCATTTTCTCAACGTCTTCAGCAGTGATTTCCTCTTCGCCTTCTTCAGCTACCTCTTCATGAGTAACTTCTTCTACAGGTTCAGTAACAACAGGTTGTTCTTCAACAACTGGTTCTGTTACTACTTCCTCTTCAACTTTTTCCTCTACTACTGGTTCTGGTTCAACTTCAGGAGTAGTTTCTTCAACTACTTCTTCCTTTACTTCAGGTTCTTCAGTAGGTTTAGTTGGCATTTCAGGTACTTCTTTCTTTTCTAACTCTTTTTCACCTACGATTTCAACATTGAATCCTAATACTTTTAGAATATCATATTGTTGCTTTGTAATATGAATTGGAGAAAGAATTGGACCTTTACCAACTGTTGGAATAAACTTTTGACTTCTGATAACAACTCTTACACGTTCATTTCCATTAGTCATTGGTTAGTAATCCTCCTTTTATTCGTAATCTTCAATCTCAACGTCATCATTTTCATCTAAATCGATGTCGTCATATTCTTCTTCATCTTCTTCGTCCTCTGGAAGACCTTCTAAAGCGGCTCCTTCTAATACAGCTACAAGAGCATCCTCTTCTTCACCTAATAGGTCAAGGATTTCTTCATCGTCGTCATCTTCTCCATCGCCATCGATGTCATCAAGTTCGTCGAGGTCATCCCCTTCAGGATCAGACATTCCACCAATTCCGTGGAAAGGTGTTCCTTCTGTATCATTAGCATCGATGTATGGGTTACAGCCATCGCTATCATCTACAGCGATGTCAACCGTTTTTAAGTCAGGTTCAGTAGCCTCTCCTAAAAGGTTTGTTTTTTGATTAACATCTTCTTTAAGAATTTCGAACATTTAAGTCATTCCTTTCTAAGTTAATTTAATTATATTGTTCTTCAAATGTTTTAATATAAATATAATACATGGAATTAGCGTATAACTAATACTTTCTTGTTTAATTTTTACCTTTTGAACTAAGCTTAAAACATCTTCGACTTTATTTTCACCTAGTAGGTATCTGATAATAACTTCATGTATTGGATTTATATCACTTATATGTTCTTCTAAATAAATCTTTAAATTCTCCCCATTAGCAATAAAACCTTCACCGAATCCATCCATCTTACTAGGGAAATATATACGCTGATAATAACAGTCTCTATAGATAGCAAATATAGACTGCTTTAGACTCTCTTTAAAGTATGAGATAGCGTTTAGATTTTCTATGTTCCTAGTTTCAATAGCATGGAAAATACTTTCCTCATAGATATCATCATCTACTTCTAATAATTCATCAATATAAATATTCTTTAAGAATGTCTTTATATCAATAAATAGTTTAGTATTATAGAAGAATCTACTTATCAATGGGTCATATTCACCAAAAATTTTACCTTCTTCAGTTTGTTGTTTTATTACAAAGGAATTGAGATTCTTATTATAAAAATATTTTATATATCTCTCACTCATTTTTTCGATTTCTCTTTCAATATCATCCAAAAGGAGCGCATCTTTCTTAGGGATAACTAGTTTATTATTAGAACCCAGATTTTCCAATACAACATCATACTCATCTGATAACTGATTCTTATCAATCATACTAGGGTCATAAGATGTTATAAAGAAAGTAATTTTATAGTATACCTTATTACTGAAGTTACCAGTTTCTACATTAGTTACCCTAAATATCTTAGGAATAGAATTGTAAGAGATAATTAATAAGTCATCTGGTAGAGGTTTAATTGTATTAGGTAATACTAAAGCAGTTGATTCCATTTCAGTCTTAATACCTAATTCATCATCTATTTCTAAAGAGGGTTGAATCTCTTCAATATCATAAATAGGGAAATTCTCTATTTTATTATATCTTATTGGAGACTCTAGACCGACTATTTCAATAGCACCACCTAGACCAATATCTTCTGTCGATTTAGTATTATCTTTAGAATAGTAAGTAGTAAAAGTAGGTGTACCTTCGAAATACTTACTATATTTATCAGTAGAATCAAGATAAGTCTCAACATATTGGTTTATGACCTTTTTCTCTTCAATAAATCTTCCCATATTATCACCTACCTTAATATATTATAAGAATAACACCTAATGAGATGTTATTCTTATTTATGTAAAAAGATTTAGAAATAAAAAATGTAAGTACAACAGTTCGATGACTATTGTACTTACATTAGAGAGAATATACTATTGATTATATGTTTATTTCCTAGATAAAAAATTGAATTTTTAGTTCCTAAGAAATATTAAGACTCATAAATATCCCGTACCTGATTCTTTAACTCAATTAGTCCTTTATTGAGGTATAATGCAAGATAGATATCCTCAGTCATACGTGATATGATACTCAGAGGTGATATAACTGCTTCAATTGGTTCATCTGGTTTGTATTCACTCTTAGGTTCTTCACCTTCAGGAATGATATCAGCTACAATTGTCTTAAGGGCAGTGAAGAATGTTATCTTGTCACCAATACCTAGTTTATCAACATATTCAGTATAGATTTCAATAAGGATACCATCTACTTCTTGTCCTTTAATCTTTCCTTCAGCTTGTTTTTCAGTTGAAGGTAAATCAATATCGATAAAGTCATTTTGAACTATATCGTTGATTTTCTTTTTCTTAGCTTTACCTTTCTTAATATAATCATTAAGAATCTTCTGAAGTGAAGGAGAGAATTCTTCAATATCTCTATTGTAGTAGATGTTAATTGAAACAATCTCACCAGTGTATTTAGACTTAAGAATGTTCTTAGTTAATTCTTTAATAGACTCTTGGAATTCATCACCAATCTTAGATAGTAAATCATTGATTGAATCTTCTTCGAATGAGTTCTCAAAGATAACTAATGGATCACCAGTCTTAACACTTTGTCCTTCTTTAACCATATACTCAACGTTTGTATTCGGTCCAAGAACAATTTCCTTCTTCATGGTAATTTTAGAAGCCATTGATTCAGATAAACTTTGAGTAACAATACTACTATCCTCAAACGTATAATCCGCAGATGTAATAGCTACTTTACATAACTTACCATAAGAATAAGAGATGTCATTTTTATCTTCACCTAAGAAGTATCCAGAGTTCTTAGCAACTACATCATTAGCTTTGAACTTATCTCCTTCTTTAAGGATCATATCTTTCTTATTTGTTAAGTAGACGTTTCATTCATATAGATTCGCTACATCTATACAGTTCTCTTATGAACTTCCCTAACTTTCATTAGGATACTAGACTATATCTTCACTATATAATAGTGCCTCCCGTTTCCAGACCTCAATCGCTTAGGCTGTACTCTACTCTCTTCCTTTACCTAACATTTCACAATGATCTAGTAAAGTGATTTCGATAGTCGTTGGACATTCTTTCTTATAACCGTTTTTATGGACTCACTAAGTATATATTATAATTATGTAGTACAATAGTATATATAATTTATAAGGAGTGTTTTATTATGACAAAGGACTACTTTTTAGAGAAAAGAAATGCTATTATCGAATTAGTTAAAGATGAAAGTAAAAGAATCATTAATAATTACGACGGTAGTACAGAACCATTATTAGGTTATGCATTCCTAGAATGCGGTTTAATAATTAACCTGAATCCATATGAAGACCAAGACCTTCATATACTTGATATTAAAGGTGATAAGATACATAAAATTCCAGTACCAATTTCAGGCGGTAAAATTATATGTGAAACCACTTCTGATCCTGATTTAGCAGTCAATCTCTATAATGAGTCCATTGAAGAAAGAGCATCATGGATGACTCAAGAAAATACTAAGAAAATGTATATGGATAGAATTATTGTTTTATTCCATATCTTTTCATGATTACAATGGAGACCTTTAATCGGGTCTCTTTTTTTTTTATTGGTTATAAGAAAGCTTTGATGCTGATTATCCTCGTCTTATTCGTTAGGACTTCCCAGCAGTTAAAGAGGTTTAACGTGAACTGTATCCAATCCACCGTTACCATTCTTAGCTAACTGTCTAGAGATATCTACAATATCTTTAGTACCATCATTATACTTAAGAATAGCAATATGATTCTTTTCATCAATACTCTCAACCATACCATCCTTCTTAGCTTTAGCAACAAAGTCGTCACCTAAGATATAAGGAATAGTCTTTTCTACACCAGAACCGAATAGAAGTTTATTCTGTTTAGCTACTGGTATAACGTGTTTCTGCTGTGTAACCTGCATTCCGATTCGCATTTATATTCTAATAGATTCGCTACATCTATTACGTTCCCTTATGAACTGCTATATGTCACCATATAGATTAGACTATATCAAAATCCTATAAATAGGATTCTTCCCGTTTCCACTACCAATAGCTTGCAGTGTACTCTACTCGGTATAATACTTATTATTATCTCTAATGATAGTTGAATCTTCATTAATATAAAATAAGTTATACTTTTCGATAGTCGTTGAACTGTTATTAATTAAAAATTCCTCTACAATGGTTTTAAGATTCTTTGAATTAGTATGGTCAATTCTTAATAGTGATATAAGATGTTCTTCACACCAACTATTCTTATAAGCATCTCTTTTACGAGAATTTAAAAATCCTTCCATTCCATCGTCACCACCACAACCATTCCAAGGTTTAAAGTGTTGTTGTCCATCATATTCAATTATAAGGTTTAATGATTCGATATAGAAATCAAATCGTATCTGATTAATAAACTTACATTCATCAAATGCAATTTCTCTTTCATATTCAAAACCAAAGTCCTTTAGAATCTGTTCTAATTTTTTAACATCTCTTGATGTATTTCTTTCTCTATTAGAACATTCAGGACATCGTCTACCTTTTAAGAAATTTTTAGGAGTGACTGGATATTCATGACCGCAGTTATGTTTCATCTGAATATGAACGGAATTCTTTTTATATTCACCTATAACAATGTATTCATTTCCTACCAACTCAAATACTTCTTGTTTAAACTCTTCAGTAGTCTTCTTATAACTACGATGAGAACACTTAGGACATCTT